>ERZ778516.9-NODE-9-length-193416-cov-16.035204_pt1 | contig 193416 bp, 188 predicted proteins | sample MGYA00510342_ERZ778516 | MGnify/ENA primary metagenome ERZ778516 (study PRJEB29527, sample SAMN07138961) | mouse gut metagenome | material: feces | host: mouse | place: China:Nanjing | collected 2016-01-25 ...
AAGCTCAATCAAATGGGAACGCAATATTACAGATATAAAGCTTAAAGTGGGCTTATTTACTATAAATTTCTTTATAAGCCGATTTCCAACGCTTATGAAACCAAAACCAATCTTCTGGCTTCTCCCTTATCGCCTTTTCTATCACATCAGCTTGAGCCTGTGTCGCCTCTAAAATATCTGCATTACTATCCTCGCTTTTTTTGCAATAAATTGGCGGATAATATCGCACTTCAAAGCTCTTATAGCCCTCATTAATACTAATCATTATAGGCACTATACCCATATTAAAGCGTCTTGAAAGCACTGAAGCAATCGTTGTATGCGTAGCCCTTTTGCCAAAAAAGTTTATCCATATTCCCTCTTGTATTGAAATATTTTGATCGACAAGAATCCCTGCGAGCGGGTTACTGCCGCCATAAAGCTTCAATAAATGTTTAAACGCACCCTTTTTATCAATAAACTTTACTTTTTGTAACTCTCGCCGTGCAATAATCATTTGATTAATCGCATCAAATGGTGTTAGACGCCCAAGAGATGCCATATTACACCACGTATAGCGGGGAGGTAGCGCGCTTGCTATCGCTTCCCAATATCCATAGTGCGCCGATATACTTATCGCACCTTTATCCTTATGCAACGTATCTAAAAGATAATGCTCGTCGATAAGATGAAAGCACTGCATATATTTCTCCATAGGGATAAACGCCACACGTATGGTCTCTAGCAGCACAAAGGCAAAGTTCTCATAGCATTTTTTAATAATCTTACACTTTTGCTCTTTGCTCATCTGCTCCCCATAGACAAAATCTAGGTTTGCCCTTGCATCCTTATGCCGCCTATTATCGAAGATTCTCATTATGGTAGCTAACACCTTGATATGCCAGACAAAGAGCCAATGAGGCATTTTAGCCAAGCAAAAACCTATACTATCAGTAATTATTTTTAGAATCCTTGCTGTAATACTCATTTGCTATCCTCGCTTATAGAATCTAATATATCCTTTACACTCGCACAAATACTGCTTGGAGCGATATTTGCAATACAAAAATCATCTTTTTTATAACTCGCCCTCTCACTTCCACACAAAAAGCGATTAATAAGACTATTAAGCGCAAAACGTTCTGGCGCTGTATTGCCATATAGGGTAAGAGAAGCTTTCTGCATAGCCCAAGCCAAATGCGTAACACCCGTATCCCCACCAATCACTAGAGCGACTTTTGTCATCAATGCCTTAAGCAAGTCTATTGAAAGAGGGGGTAAAGCCACTACTCGCGCTTGTGTAGCAAAACGTTCTTTTATACGTCCTGCCTTATCCGTGCTATGCTGCAAAAGTAAAATATGTATATGCGGCTTCAAATCCAAAAGCCCATCAATTACTTCTACAAACAAATCTAGCGGGTAGGTCTTAGATTCTAAAGATGATTCAAGCACAAGCAAGATATATGAGGCTTTATCTCTCTTCATTTGTGAGCTTCCTACACAAGATTCTCTTAAAATATCCTCTATCTGCGTTTGCGCTCCTTGTGTGAATCCAAAGGCACAAGAGCGATTAGCATAAAATATACTCTCATCGACCTCATCTATGCCCAATGCAGCATTTACAAGGCTAAGATTACGTTTTAAAATATGCTCATTATAAGGAATATGCACCTTATGCGTATAGCATATACTTGCCACAGGCTCTTTTATAGAATCTTTTGCGAAGCCCCAAAACTGACCTTTTTGAATGAAACTCCCACATAGCGCGGATTTGATTAAACCCTGCAAATCAATAAGCTTCTCACAAGATTCTAAAGATTGTAGCATCCTCATAATGCGCGGAATGGCTTTTATCCCGCCTTTTTTGAGTGGAATGCGAACAAGATTATCAATACAAGGGCTATCTGCCAATACTGCGGCAAACATATCATCTACTACCCAATGCAAACGCACACCTTGCGGATATTGCCGCTGCAAATATGCTCTCACAAAAGGCAGCACACACGCTCCTACTATTACATCTCCAAGGCTTGAAAGTCGCAAAAAGCTAATATTAATAGGCGCATTTTGCACTTCCATTGTTAAGTCCCTCTAAAATGTTTTAATAAACTCAATATTCAATGGCTCTGGCTTGTGAAGCTTACTAATATTTTCACGTGCGAGGTACAAATCAGTAGCGGTATAAATCTTCAAAGTTTTAGATTTGATATATTCATAGCGAATCTGCAAATTCCCCTCACCACGACAAACTGTCTCCGCAAGAGCAAGCATGAAGCTAAGCCACTGCAAACTCAAAAGTTTAGGCATCATATCGCTAATATGCCCAATATTCTCATCTTGGGGGATTTTTTTGCCACTGTATTCCACAAGTAAGCAAATACTCATACGCTCTACGTGAGAAAAACCATATTCAAGGGCATTAAGTAAAAAATATGAGCCGTGCTTATCTGCATTATAGAAATTGAGAATCCGCCCAATGCTTGAGAGATATGAAGCCGTATTTAAAAGCTTTTTACACTGCTCATCAAGCTTGTGCATAGGGAAAAGTGTATCAAAAATCTTTAGAGATTCCCTACGAGTCATCTCTGCATATTTCTTATCAAGCATAAATCGATCTTCTATCGCACTAATAGAGGGATTAAAGGCTTTGGGAAAGGTATTTTTATGCCCACGTAATAAATCACTTAAATACACACCTTCACGCACACCTACCCCACTTGTGATAATGTCTTTTGCATTAAAATGTGTAAGAAACATTTGCAAAATCAACGCCCCACTGCGAATATTATCAATTCTATCTGGCGGCACACCTATATCGGCAAGTTTATCAAGTGAGGCGTGAGAGACTTTCTCAAAAAATTTAAGATTCTGTGCGACATCAATCTCATAGCCATGCACTTCTGCAATAGGATATTTTTTGTGTTTCATTATCATTTTTGAAAGCGCACGAATCGTCCCACCCACACCAAAAACACGCTCGTGCTTAAAATGTGAAGGAATGCTTTTAAGCTGCTCTTGGATAAATGTAATAGCCCCCTGTATATTATTCTCCTTATCAAAAAACAGCTCTTTTAGGCGAATAGTGCCGACATTAAGTGAGATAAGATCGATGATTTTGCCATCTTCTATAAGGGCACATTCCGTGCTTCCCCCACCTATATCAATAGTAATCCCATCTTTATAATGCAATAAATTCGCACAGGCAATCCCTCCATAAAGTGCCTCCTTTTTGCCATCAATGACTTTGATAGAAAGACCACATTCCCGTCTTGCTCGCTCTAAGAACACCCGCGCATTGGGTGCATCTCTCAATGCGGAAGTGGCTACACAAAAAGTTTTGCGGCTTTTATGTGCCTTGGAGATTTGCACAAATTCTTTAAGGGCACAAATCGCCCTCTCCATAGGCACTTCACCCAAAATCCCACCCGATTCATAGCAGCCCTCCGAAATGCGCACTTTGGATTTCACTTCATAAATCAAATGAAAGGCAAAACGTGAAGTTTTACGGAAAATTGCCATACGCACAGAATTTGAGCCAATGTCTATAACAGAGGTAATTTTTGCCATTATTCCCCTCTTTGCAGGGTTTCAAACTTATATTTTAATTCTTCAATGCTTTCTATATTATCAGGATCTGGTACAATCGCATCTACTGGGCATACGGACAAACAACTTGGTTCATCATAACTTCCCACACATTCGGTGCATATATCTGGATCTATACTATAGATCGGATCGCCCTCCTCAATCGCACCATTAGGACATTCTTCGGCACACGCATCACACGCAATACATTCATTATTTATCATTAAAGCCATTCTTTGACACTCCCAATGATTATTGTAAAGAAAAAATCATACCTTTTAACCAAAGGTTCTTTAAAGTCCGCTTAACTCTTGGCTTTTAACCCCTAAGCCATATATCTACGCCATACTCATTGGGGTGATTAGTAGCAATAACTTGGGTATTTGGCACAAGACTTAAGAGTTCTTTAAAACTTTCTTGCGGGAGAAAAAGCATATCCGCACCGCTAAAAATGGCTTTTTTCAGCTCATCTTTATTATCTGCTCCCACAAATACATCAAACTCCAAACGTCTTGCAAAGTTAAGTAGCTCTTTAAGTGCCTTGCCCTCAAGCGGTGCCGCAGGGATAAGCAGTGTATCCGCACCAAAAAGAGCAGATTCTAAAATTTGATACTTGTCTATAAATATATCAATATGAATGATGGGCAATGTGCTGTGGCGGCGGAGCAAGGAGATAGATTCTAAATGCTGCATAGGATCTTTGGCGCTTTCTTGGGTGTATTGGGGGCATAAATTTAGCACATAGGCGTCAAAATGTGTTTCCTCCTCCATTTGTGTGGTTTGATAAAGCAGTGAGCTTGTATCTGTGGTGGATTCTATATGAAAGGTATGGGCTAGTTTGGGCGTATTTTGCCGCTCATTGCGAATAAAAAACTCTTTATTGGCGCGGGGCATATACGGGCTATAAGCCAATGTCCGCCCTAATATATCAAAGTCAATCATTGCCATTCGTGTCCTAAGAGATGCTTTAACGTTTGCAATCTGTTCTTGTGTGATATGCATTTGGCTATCCTTTATATAGCTTTGGGTTAAATGGCGAATTCTAGCATATTCTTTTGTGTCAAGTAAGAATTTATTAAGGGGGGGGGGGGTAATACAACAGGTTTTTGTGTTATATTTTTGGTTATCGTAGCACAGCCATTGCAATGGGGGAATATGAATAAAAAGACAAAAGAACATCTTTTTTTATTGTCAAGTTTAATGCTTATTTGCATTATGGCTTTTGCAAGTATTTATTTTCAAAATTCTTATCTTGCCTATATCTTTGCTCCTGTGCCTATTATAATAGCCTTGATGATGTATCTTTATACCAAACAGAAAACATATTGCCCACATTGCCACAAAAGCTTCAAGTTAGAATTTATCGGTAATGATATATCCTCACAGAGTGCTCTCTCATACTGCAAAAAAGATGTTGATGATATGCTAGATGGAGAAATCTTCCATGTAGAAGAAAAAACGGATTATTTTAAATGTCGGCATTGTGGATTTATCAACTTTGAAATAAAAAAATATAAGGTTAAATAGTCCATCGCCTTGATTTCAGATTCCACATTTTGGCTTGTTTGCATTTTATGAATGCTCTAATGCCCCTTTTTGCCCAATATCCAAACTAATACACGAAAATGTCCTTTATGCTTTCTTTTATAAGTTTCTCAAGTTTCCCAATTCTATTTGTGCCTGATTTGTTATAAAAATACAAAAACACTGCAGGTAACTTATCATCTTTAAATTCCTTAAATATTTCTTCAAAGCCATCAGCCTTAGCTATGCTATTAGCCGTATGTTCTAAGCCTTTAGGGCCAATAAAGATGATCTTATATGCTCCGCTTTGCTTATGCCTTAGCCAAAAGATGAAATCGGGATAAAATTTTCTATACACTTGATTTTGTGAATCAAAATAAGGGATATAAATCGAATCCACATTTTCAACAATCCGACTAAAACACCAATCGTATTGCTTTAAGATGTTATTGTTATCTTGCAAATATTTCTGCAAATCTTGCAAAAATTCTATTTCGCTTGGTTCTCTAATCGCATAAATAATTCTGCTATCATTTTTCTTGTCTATGACCAAAGGATTATAATAATGTTCTTTTAATTCCGTATTAAGTTCATAATTGCAACACTCTACTTTATGCTATTTTGTGCTTTGCTTGATAGCCTCTGTATATTCATCAATGCCTATTTTTCCTTGCTCAAACTCTATTTTTAACTGCTTTTCACTTTTTGCCCCAAGATTTGCTACAAGCTCTCTAATCTTTTTATTCATCTCTTCTACAATAATAGAATCAAGCGTGGAGCTAAACCTCTCATAATGGCAAATTTCATTGTCAATTTCTGCAAATCTTTCAAATTCCTTGCTTCTTGGCATTAAAGAAACCCTCCAAAACTCTCAAAGCATTCTCCGCTTTAAGCGTCGGTATATCCCCTCTAATTTCAATTGCTTGTGTCTTACCATCATTTGTCATTTTTTCTTTAATTTTACATAATGTTTTATAGCCCAAATCTTTCGCCCTTATGTTCTCGCGCAAAAGTAGCACATCTTCATCAAAAGATTCTATATAACTTTTCAATTCCTCAAAATCACAATGCGAGAGGATATAAGGCTTATTTTGCAAAGTAGCAGAATCTTTATATTTTGGCACAAGCAAGGGCTTAAATGCTTTACTTTTCCTAAATCCACTTAAGGGGTAGCTTTGGATAAATTCCTCTAATCCCTCTAAAATCCCCTTAATCGCCTCTGTTTGAGTTGCCATTATAAAAAGCGTCTCAATGCCCAAAGCTTTATGTGAAATCTCCTCCCGCTGATTAAAATCAAGCTCCTCACATTTTTCAAGCCTTTTTCTCACTCCCTTAAAAGGCTCAATCCGCACACCTCGCCCAATGGTTTGCAAAACATATTTTTTGGCATTTTTGCTGCCTATATTAATAAAACTAATCATATTCACGCGATTACTATCCCAACCCTCACTAAAAACTTTACTCCCCATCATAATTTGTATGGGCGAAGATTCTTCGTTAATACTTTGAAAATATCCCTTTGTAATGTCCTCACCACTTTCAACGCCGAGATTCTGCAAATACTGCTTCTCCCACTCTCTAATGCTCCCAATATTGAGAAGCAAAAAGGGCTCTTTAGCATTTTTAGACTTAAAGACAATCTCTTTGGTATTGCCCTTTATCCTACACGCCTCAATCATAGAAGCTTCTTTGGCATAAAAAATTTCTTTTCTTAAAGTCTTAGAATCCATTGTTTGAATAAGCTCCAAAAACTCCTCATCTAAGCGCATATTCTCATCAAAATACAAGTTTTGGTTTTGTGAAAGTTTCTCATAGAGATTCTGCGCTAAGGGCGTAATGCCTCTATCCTCTTTTAAAATCTGTAAAATCGCCTCAAAGTAAAGCTTTATCCCCGCATCTGTAGTATTAACTTTATCCGCAACCGCGATAATTAGCGGTTTATGGTAGAAAAGGGGCTTATTTGCAAATTTTTGCATTATGTTTTCTCTATGCTTTTTTATCGCACAAAAGAGTATAAAACTCTCTAAGATTTTTACGATTTGCTCCTCATTTTTTTCTTTATCCTTAAAGGCTTTTAAATCAGAATCCAACACCGCGATATTTTTGCCATAGCCTTGAAGATTAAACTTTTCTAAATTATAATTAAACGCACAAGTTTGCAAATCAAAACTATCACTAAAGGTTGCAGAGAAATTAAAGATAAAGCCCTTATTGCTTTTGCCCTCTGCAAGTTCTCTTATATAGCCTTTGCGCACAGAATCTTTGCTATCGCCCTTATGTGCCTCATCAAGCAGGACAATCCAACCTTCTTTGTTGAGGAAGTTTTTATAATTCAATCGTTTTGCTTTGGAATCCTTGCCGACATTTTCGTCAATATCAAGCAAATCACTGCGTCCAATAAAAACGATATTCTCATCAAAGAGTGAAGTGCCATAACTCACGTTTTCATAGTCTTTTAAATCCTTTAATGTAATTGTTTTGCTTTGATAGGCGTTATATTCTTTGATATGCGCCTTAAACTGTTCTAAAATTTTTTCATTGGGCACAAGGAGCATAATAGGTTTCTTCGGAAACTCGCCACTTGCCATCAAAACATGCAAAAGGGCAATTAGCTTTATCATCACAATGCTTTTTCCGCTCCCCGTCGCCATCCAAAAGCTCGCGGTGTTGATTTGCTCTTTTGCAATATCCCTAACTCCATAATCACGATAGCTCTGATATAATTCGTCAATATTTTTTACATAAAAATTCAAGGCAGTTATGGCGCTTTTAAGCGCAGCAATTTGATAGTCTTGCAAAGAAATGGTGTGCGAAAAACTCTGCAAATCAAAGCTACTTAGCAAAGATTCGCTATCTTGAATCTTTGGTGCAATGATTTCTTTTAGAATCAGTTCTTTTTGTGATGATTGTGTGTTAGGTTTTGCTTTAGCCATTTTTGCTCCTCAATGCCTTATAGGTAGATTCTAAAATTTCTTCGTCTTCTTTTTGCGCCTTCAGCAATTCTTCTTTTTTTCGTTGTGCCTCAAAAAGTTGATATTGTTCATAAGCGATTTGTTCCATTTGTGCATTGGAAATACTGCCATTATCTCTTAAAATTTCCTTGCCTTGAAAGGTAAGCAACGAATCCACATTTTGCCTCCAAAAGTCCATAGTCAAAGTTTGTTTATCTCTCACTCTAAGCTCTGCGGATTCTAAAAATACATTGACTAAACGATTCAGGTTATCAAGCTCCTCTTTATTTAAATAATTTTTCGCCACAATCACATCGCCTTTACGCACAATATTGCCTTTCCAGCTTGTTAGCCCCATATTTGGTTCATTAGCATTAGCTCGCTCGCAAATAAGTTCCGCTGCAGTTTTATGCGTAGTCGCATACAAAAGCTTGTTTTGTGTTTGAGCAAAAAACATTTGCGTTGCCTTATCGCTTGGGTCATAATCCACACTCAAAGCAAAAAGTTCGCGCACTTTTTGATAAAATCTTTTCTCACTCGCCCTTATATCGCGAATCTGCTCTAAAAGCTCATCAAAGTAATCCGTCCTGCCATTTGGATTTTTTAGCCTATCACTATCGATGATGAAGCCTTTTTGCAAATAGCCGCTTAAATGCTCATTTGCCCAGATTCTAAACTGCACCCCTCGTTTGCTTCGCACGCGAAAGCCCACAGCCAAAATCATCTCTAAAGAATAAAATTTCACCTTGTAGGATTTGCCATCGGTGGCAGTTGTCAAGTATTCCTTGACAACCGAATCCTCTCGCAATTCCCCCTCTTGCAGGATATTTCTTATATGCAAACTTATGTTTTGTTTTGAGGTGTCAAAAAGTTTTGCCATAGCATCTTGTGCCAAAAATACACTTTCACCTAGCTCATAGAGCTCAACCTTGACTTTTTTATCTTGTGTGGTGTAGAGGAGGAGGTTTGGCATATTAGTTTCTCACATATCATCAAAGAGTGTCGGTTCATTATAGTGGTATTTTATTTTTAAATACTTCTTTAAATCTTTTGGAATATCTTTTATTTTATTTTCATTGAAATTAAAAATTTCCTGTATAAAATATTGTCCATTTTCTTTACTGCCATTTTTCATTATCGTATCTACACGCACTAGTGCTTTTATAACATCATCTTGATTTCCTTCCTTTAATGGATATTGTCCGCTTAAAAATCCTGAAATAAAATCATTATCCAATATTTCAGCCTTAATATTTTTGTTATTATGAAGTAACCCAAAAGTCCATTTGCCCTGCTCTCTCGTGTTCATTGATTTTAAAATAATTAAATCGCTTATTTCGTATTCGGGCTCTAATTGCCGAACAATATCTCCTTTTCTAATATGTGCATAAAAATTCTTTTTTTCAATAGGTTCTTCATTATTAGGATTAAAACTTATACTTTTAATAGTCTTGCTCTTATTTATCAAAGTATAAAGCTCACTCTTTTCTTTAATTGATTTATCCAAAAAATATTTTCCCTCTGTATTGTTATTAAGAATCTCAAGAGTATCCACATTTTTTTCTAACACTCCTTTGATTGCATCTCTTAACAATTCTCCTGCCTTCTCTGCATAATAAGGAGTTTCATTACCTGTCAATCCCTTCACAAAAGCTTTCCCTAAATCACTTTCGCCAAGCCAACCTATAATTGCCAAAGTAGCTCCAACAATTCCTATTTTAATTTTAAATGAACCTTTTTCATAGGGATAAACAATAAAAAGTTCTTTAGAAGAACTCATAAAAAGTTTTTTGGTAAGACTATCACCAATATTGTTTATAGACTGAATAATTTTATTCATTTCCTCAAGCGTAATATAATGTTCTTCTTGTCCCAAATAAACATTTAAAATTTGTTCATTTTCCATTTTCCTACTCCCACCAAATGAGATTTTTAAGCTTTGGGTATTTTGCTAAATCAATAGAATCTAAGTTAAGAATCTCGCCATTATCAAATTCACACGATTCTATGCCATTGGAATCTAAAAACAATCGCTTGATTTTCCACCCCATAAGGTTTGCCATAGAGTGAAAAATATCAAAATCTTGCCTATACTCTGTGTGCATATCTAGGCACACACTCTCACCTTTATTAAGCCTATCAATGAGTTTACGGGATTTGCGATAATCAATGATTGCTTCAGCCTTAGCATAGTCTTTGCCTTTGTAGTCGTTTTTATTTTCTACTTTTTGGGACTCTTTACACTCAAGCACATATTCGCAATGACTCAATGCCTCTTCATAGGATTCTAGCTGATAGTAGCGAAATGCTCCACCACCTTTGTAATCACACTCTTTGCTAATGCCACTTTGGAATCCTGCAAGGACTTTTTTCAGGCGAGGAATCACCATATTATAAAAATGCTCTCCCATTTCCACACCTAGCCATTTACGCCCAAGTTTTTGTGCTATTGCTAAAGTTGTGCCACTTCCTGCAAAAAAATCAAGCACAATAGGCGTTGTCTTTGAGCGATAAATCGCGGATTCTGCGCCAAAGTCTTGGTCATTTAGGCTTACTAAACTCCCTTCGCCTTTGTCTTGAAAACCGCAATTTCTCATCTCAAATACTTCCGCCTTAGAATCTACCTTTGTAGCAATTTCACAAATGCGTTTTAGGAGTTTTTCGGGTTTTGGAGTATCAAACGCTTTGTCTTTAAACAATGATTTTATTTCTTGTGTTGCATCGGCATTTAATACCAAATCATACCAAATAGAAGCTGGAATCAAATTTGAGTTAATGTCAATATAGTGCTTATAATATACCTTATCATTAGATTTGAAAATAATTTCATTGCATTCTAATCGAGCCAAAAATGTGGATTCTGACATTTTCCATTGATGTTCGTTTCCGTCTAAAGTTTTGCCATTTGGTAATTTTATATCATAATGTAACCCTACACTATCTTGCAAGGCTGTATCGTTAAGTGGCTTTTCAGTATAATATCCTTTATCATCTTGCTTGTATTTAGCTACACTTGGTCTTGCAATTCCATTTGTAATTAAAGTTTCTGCATTTTTTGCATAGAAACACAAATATTCCTGTTCATTTGCAATATGCCTAGAATCATTGCCTCCACCTGCCCTTTTTCTCCAAATCACATTACTTACAAAATTCTCCTCTCCAAACACCTCATCACATACGAGCTTTAGTCTCGCTTGTTCTTTATCATCAATGCTTATAAACATACTTCCTTTATCGTTTAAAAGTTCTTTGGAAAGTTCTAGGCGATTATTCATCATACTTAGCCACGAAGCGTGGTTGAAGTTATCCGCATAGATAAAGCCATCACTCCCTGTATTATAAGGTGGGTCGATATAGATTAAATCCACTTTGCCTTGATATTTGGGCATTAGGGTGTCGAGGGCTTGAAAGTTATCCGCCTTGATAAGCTCACCATTCAGCATAGATTCCAAATTTTCAAAGCTACTTAGAATCTTGTATTTTGTCTCTTTGCTAAAGTGCTTCGTGTCTATGGGGAGATAGTGGTATTTGTCAGATTCTATGAGGGCTTGTGCCCACCCCCTAACCCCCTCCGCAGGGGATGGGGGACAAGAAAAATCACTCTCCGCGAGGGAGAGGGAAGAATGAATCTTGAAAGAAAGAAGCCCCTCCCCTTGCGGGAGGGGTTGGGGAGGGGTAGCTCCATCTGTAAAAGAAGGGGAAATAATGGTATCCTCACCTTTTGAGCTAGAATCATCAATCAGCTTTAGTTCCTGCCATTCTTTGATTTGAGCCTCAAAGCCTTTGTCATTTACAATTGATTCTATCAAGGCATTTGCATTATTAGCATGCTGAAGTATTATATCCATACTAAAAACATATTCTGTTTTTTTAGCAAACTTCGGCTTTAGCCACACTGCCTTTAGCTCATTTTCAAAATCGCCAATGAGCTTAATCACCTCATAGGCGATATTTTTAATCCTCTGCAAATGCGCTATGATGTCTGGATTCCATTCTTGAATCGCACTTTCTCTATAGAGATAGCCAAACATCCACAAATCAAACTGCTCTTTTAAAAAAGTAGTCGCATTTTTGTGAATAAAGAAGTCTATTTCAGCTTGTTTTTTGTAGCTTCTAAAGATTTTTTTCAATTCCTCCTCATTGATTTTCATTCTAGAATCTTTAAGGAGTGCATTTTGCCTCAAATCCTTTAAAAACTCCTCGCTAAACTCATTAGAGTTTTGCTTAAAGACATTGTTAAGCTCGGGGAGGAGGTCTTTTTGATTGCTCACTTTGATAAGAATCTGTGGCTTGTCCTCATCGTTTGCTTCACCATTTATGCTTTCAATACTTGCAAACTTAAAAATAATTTTGTTTTTAGTATTATCGGCATTTTGCTTATATTCACTCGCATCAAAAACGACTTCATAGGTTTGCTTCTCATCGCTTAAAGTGAGGCTTTGGTAAAGCGTGTCGGATTTGACATAATAGAGATTTTGCGTTTTGTAAAAGAGGTTCGTGTCTTTGGAGTTGCTATATACTTTGGCGTAGATGTTTTTATAAGCAGGAGTATCACTAAAAAATGGTGTGCCGCTCTCATTTAAATAGCTATCAAAGAAAGTATAGAGTTTGTTATAAATATCGTGGGATTGTTGCTCTCCCTCCATTTGTGAATCCAAGTAGGCTTTGATATGGGCAAAGTATTGTTCTTTGATTTTAAGCAGATTGCTAAAGCCACTTTTAGCAATATTCTCTTGATGAAAATCCTTGATTTTCACACCCAAATAACAATCCTCTAACTTAGAATAAAACGCTTTTTTGTAGTTCATCTTAAAATCTCCTGCATGCTTTAAAATCATTATCATAGCCCATTTTCTCTTATTGCAAGCTTTTAAGGCTTAAGGCAACTTTTCAATATGTTTTTCTATAATTTTTGCAAATTTTCATCCCTCATACTCTTTTATCACAAAGGATTACAGCTTGATAAAATGTGCGCTTATTGGCTATGGATATTGGGGGCGAAATGTCGCTAAAGCCCTGCATAATAGCTCCGCTTTCCACCTCCACACAATCTATGATGATGACCCACAAGCCCAAAGCGAAGCAGCCACACATTACGCATTCACACCCTACCCTAGCTATGAGGCGATTTTACAGGATAAAAGCATTGAAGCCATTTTCATCATCACACCCCCACATACACATTATGCCCTTGCTTACGCCGCTTTAGAATCTGCCAAACATACTTTTGTAGAAAAACCCCTTACAACACAAAGCACACAGGCTAAAGCCCTTTATGATGTGGCAGATTCTCACAATGTGCGGCTGTATTGCGACCATATATTTTTGCACTCTCCTGCGATTGCCTATCTCAAAAGCCATATTCAAAGCTTTGGGGATATTGTCTATATTAACGCCAGACGCATTAATCTCGGGCTTTTCCAAAGCAATGTAGATGTGATTTGGGACTTAGCTATTCACGATTTAAGCATTATTGACCGCCTTGTAGGGCTGCATATCAAGGAGGCTTCGACATTTAAAACCACATATCTTAACTACCCCAATGACGCCCTAGCTAATATCAACTTGCGCTTAGAATCTAATATCATCATTACGCTCAATGTCTCGTGGCTAAGCCCTATCAAAGTGCGGGAGATGATTATTGGAGGGAGCAAAAAAAGTGCGATTTATGATGAGACTAAGAGCGATAAAATCACGATTTTTGACAGCGGCGTGGTGATAAAGGATCCATTTGACAAAAATAGTCTCTATCAAAAAATGGTAGAATACAAGCTAGGAAGTCAATACACCCCTACCCTGCCTAAAACCCTAGCCTTAGATAACTCCATTGCATATTTTGCCTCACAGATTCAGCCCTATATCAAGCACAGCCCCCAATCCCAAGCAGACAAAGCCCACGTGCTACGTGTCATACAAGCCCTAGAATATATCTCACACACATAACTCGATTAAGAATCTCAATAATATCCCGCACAAAAACAAGCATCCTTCATTCAAAATATTACAAAATACTTTATTGTCTCCTATTTTTTTAATTTTTGCTTTAATTTTGGTTTGATATTGTCCTTGGTATGCCAACAGATTATACTCTTATACTCCTTGATGGCGCAAGGCAAGATATCAATAGCACCACTTTCCCAAACTCTACTTATTCTCAACGATTCTTTATGTCGCCTATTGCTATCATTGATAGAATCAAAATTATTAGAGGATATGCCTCTACCATTTATGATACAGATGCTATCAGCGGAGCGGAATGGTCAATATCATCACTAAAAGAAGTTTTGACAAATGGAATGCAAATGCGGCTTTAAATGCCACTTTGCAGGAGCAGTCCTATTTTGGCATATACCGCTTCACTCTACACCGCAGAAATGCTAGATTCTGCTAAAAAATGGAATCTGCAACTGCGACTAAAAGAAATCTTTAGCGATGACCCTCGCGTAAATTAGCTTCCTGCCCCTAAAGGATACACAGGCACATTAAGCGCAGGGAGAAACTACATAGGTGCGGGGCATTCACACCAATGGCACCGGGGGCAGAATAAGCTATGATATAAATGAGAGCAATTGCCTCTATTTAGACTTCTCTCACGAGGTGATCACAAAGGATTCATTAATGAGTATCAATTCAGCCTTTTTGCTGAAAATGAATGAGCAATTACAGATAGTCTTTTTTGCTATCGGTGGAGGGGGAATTACACCGATTTATTTGCCTTTAATGCCTCTCCTCGTGGCTATTTTGTCTATAATGCACTAAAAAGGAGCGTTATCGGGGATTCGACCTTTAAGGGTTGAGTAAGCACAGGGTATAACCCCCCCCCTCTCTCTCTATCACGTCCACACTTCTCGGGTGAGACTTTAGGACAGGCGGTGGATCTGCGCCTATTTATGGGAATCTAACTTAAAACTACAATCGAGCATTAATTTTATGAGCTTACCGCGCGATGACGAGACAAATTACACAAACTTTGAAATCACAGGATTCTATACAGATTCTAGGAATAAGATTCCCTCAATCGGTGATGAATCTAGGTGCCCCTCTCCCCGCAGAATATATTTGTGACGCAACTATAAGTAGATAGAGTGTGCCAAGATGCCAAACTCGCTATAATATCGATACCGCTATAAGCTATGGGTAGAGGTATTTGCCCAACTTAAGCCCATAGATATAGCCAACCATAGGAGACTTAAGCATTAATCTCTCTTATACCTGGAATAAGAATGAATCTACTTCAAGTAAGAGCAAGGGTTTGCCACTCACAGGTGTGCTAGGACATAAATTTAATGGCGCAATAAGCTATACCTATAGGGACTTAGGAGGTATAGCTTTGCAGGGAGCAAAAGGCTAAACAGCTAAGGAGCAATGTCTTTTCCCGCTCTTATACAACAAAGTTTCTCACTCTCAATCCTGGCATAAGCCAACACTACCCGACCTCTTTTCTTTTGCATTTAGGGGTAAATATAATATCACTAAAAAGCTTCGTGCAAATTTTGCTATCTCTAATGTCTTAAATCACAACTTTACGGATTATTATGTCTATGCGAGTGCAACTGCTAACTAGGAATGACAGCACCACTATCACTTACACCTCGGCAAATAACTATGACTTCCCCGCAATGAAAGACAAAGCTTACTCCGCATCGACTATACTAAAACTCATCTGTAAAATCTCTTTATGCGATGTGATATAGGCATTGAGCTCCTCTAGACTCAAATCCTTAATCAAGGCTAATTCACGCTTATGATTATCTAAGGACAAACCTCTAAAGTAATTGCTAAATTTCGCGCCCAATCGTTGAGATAGTGTCTCCTCCCGCAGAGGCTCACTCCCAAGCAAAAATGCCTTAGCCGCGTCTAACTCTGTCTGTGTAGCACCCTTAGCAATAAAGTCATTTACTACTTCTTTAACCACTTTTATTGCCTCGTCTTTACTCTCAATCTTTGTTTGCAAATGCCCACTTGCATAATCTGCCGCGCCACCCACGCTAATGCTCATAGAAGCAGAATATGCCAAGCCCCTTTTCACGCGCACTTCTTCGATCATGCGCGAGCCAAAGCCCGAACCGCCAAGGATAAAGCTCATTACCTTAGCGATGTAATTTTTCTCCTTATCTACTACATCAAAAGGCGCACCAAAGTATATAAAAGCCTGTTGTGTGGGCTTTTTTACGATAATAGAATCTACCTCTTTTGAAGCACTAAAGTGCAATCGCTCCTTACCCTCGCCCACAGGGAGTTTTGAGAGTGTGGCAATAAGCTGCTTTTTTAACTCCTCTTTTTGCAAGTCCCCACCCGCAACAATAATCAGCCTTTTTAAAACAAGATTTCGCCCTAGAAAGGCTTTTATATCCTCTAGTGTGATAGATTCTATACTCTCTTCATCACCAAGCACAGGTATCGCCATAGGCGTGCCTTTAAAAAGTATACTTTTTAAGTTTTTTTCTGCGACATCATCAAAATTATCTTTATTTCGTGCGATTTTGTTTAAAATCAAAGATTTTACCTTAGAAAATGCCTTTGGTGTGAGGTTAGGGTCATATAAAAGCATAGAGAGGAGGGAGAAACTCTCATCGCTAAATTCTTTCAAAAAAGATAAATCAAAGCTCAATGTTTGCAGCCCCACACTCGCATATAAGCCAATAGCCTTGCTTTCTAGCCGGTTCGCAAATGCCACATTTCCTAGCTCTTTTGTGCCTTCATTGAGTAGATTCGCGCTCATCGCTCCAAGCCCTGGGATGTGAGCGTCCGCACTGCCTCCTACAAAGATTAGCTGCACATCACCCACAGGCAGATTCTTACTTGATTCAAAAAGGAGCGGCACACTCACATTGTTGATTTCTACGGAATCTATCTTTACTTGCTCGTTGTCTTGTGCGTTCATATTGCCTCCTAATATCGCAACTATGGCTATCCATTTCAATATATACTTCATTAATACCGCTCCAAAATTTCATAAGCCGTATTGCGCTTTGCCGGGTGGCTGCCAATGTCTTTAATAAGTGCAATCATCTCTTTTGCATTCATCGAATTACACACTCCCGCACTTGATACGACATTCTCCTCCATCATCGTGCTGCCTAAATCATTTGCCCCAAAAAGCAAGGCTAACTGCCCGATATATGAGCCCTGAGTAACCCAGCTACTTTGGATATTCATAAAATTATCAAGATAGATTCGACTACACGCCAAAAGGCGTAAATAGCGGTTTGATGAAGCCTTATGGATATGAGGCATTTCCTTTTGCAAGGGCGTATTATCAGGCTGAAAACTCCATAAAATAAACGCCCTAAACCCGCCAAATTCATCTTGTAAATCGCGTAATGCCGACCAATGCGCCACAATATCCTCATCATTCTCCACAGAGCCAAACATCATCGTAGCCGTGCTTTTCATACCGATTCTATGTGCTTCTCTATGCACCTCTAGCCATTCTTTTGTATCAAGCTTTTTAGGGGCGATTACATCTCTCACCCTATCGCTTAGAATCTCTGCTCCCGCACCCGGTATAGAGGATAGCCCCGCTGTTTGAAGTCGCTTTAACACTTCGGGAATGGAGATTTTAGACACCTTAGCGATATAATTTACCTCAATAGCTGAAAAGCCGTGAATAGTAATCATAGGGTATTTTTGCGCGATATGTGAGACAAGCTCCTCATACCACTCAATCTTTAACTTAGGATGCACCCCCCCTTGGAATAGAATCTGCGTCCCCCCAATGGCCAAAAGCTCATCAATTTTCTTATCTATTTCCTCAAAGCTTAAAATATACACGCCCTCCTCACCAATCCTGCGCTTAAACGCGCAAAACTTGCAATCCACCCAGCAAATATTGGTATAATTGATATTTCTATCAATAATGAAAGTGGTGATGTTCTCAGGGTGAAGCTGCTGCTTGATAGCATTTGCCATTTTGCCTAGCTCTCGCAAATCCCCATATCGCATTAAATCTAAAATCTCTTTATCACTCACACGTTTAATATTTTTATGCTGATTGTGTGTAGGCAAATGCCCTCTTAAATCGCTCATTTTTACTCCTTAATTTTAAAATCTCGTTCCCATAGTGAATTCAAAGTTTGATGTTCTATCCCCGGGTTGGGCGTTGATAGGGCGAGGGAAGACAAGCACAATAGGACCCATTGGGCTTATCCACTCTACTGATAGCCCCCACGATGCGCGAGTGGTATCAGCAAGATTATTAATACCAATCATACCATAGTCAAAAAAGAGAGCTAAACGCATTTGTGCTTTTTCTAAGATTCCATAGCTTAACTCCGCAGAATGTGTCATCATATAATTCCCACCGATACGAATAAGCCCTGTGGGATCTCTAGGAGTAAGTGAGCTGACTTGATAGCCTCTCACACTTGAAATACCCCCCATATAAAATTTTGATGTGATAGGCACATAGCCGTGGTCTATAATTGCCCCAGCTTGAGTCTTATAACGTGCAATCAAATCAATGCCAAAAAGCGATTTAAGATGATAATATAATGCCATTTTGCCATAGAATTTTGTATATTCCTCATCGCCACCAAGTCCGGCATATTCTATATATGCAGAGATAATTGCTCCATTTTTAGGGAAGTAGTAGTCATCGGTATTATCAAAATACAGGCTCGGGCTAATGGCAGATTTGAGGGGATTATCAATTTTAAGATATGTCCTATAAAGAGCCTCCAAAGAGCTATCATAAAATTCCACAATACGTGTTGTAGAGAGTGTGTAGCTAAGTGAGGCACGTAAAGTATTTGTAAGTAATCGCCCTCCGGTAATTGTGCCGCCTGTGGTTTGCTCCCTATAATCCCAATTCCAATATAGAGAGTGAAAGACACTTGCTGATGTGCTGTATTTAGAATCAAGCACGCGAGGATTGCTCAATGTAAGATTTACTAATTGCCGGCGATAGCTCCAATCAGCATAAATCTGCCCACTTTGCCCCGTGCCAAAGAGATTACGCTCACGTATGGAGGCATTTACCATCAGCTTGTCATAGCTCCCATAGCCTAGCCCAAACATCAGCTCACCCGTGCGAGTTTCTTCAACATTTACAAGCAAATCCATAGCATTCTCGCTCACGCGCCGCTCATCAATCTGCACCTTGCCAAAGTATCCCAAACGCTTAAGGGCATTTTCGGATTCTTTTAGGTATGAGAGGCTGTATGTATCTCCGGGGGCTAAAAGCAACTCTCGTCGTATGATTCTGTCTGCGGTGCGGGTATTGCCTGAAATAATCACATCGTGAATCTTTACTTTTTGCCCTACTTGTATGAGATAAAGCACCTTGACTTCCGCATTCTCGCTATCTTTGTCTAAATCTGGACTCACACGTGTAAAGGCATAACCCAAATCGGCGATTTTTTGACGGATACTCTCCATATCTTGCCGCACATCTTCAATATTAAAATACTCTCCCTTTTTGACTTTTAACACCTTGTGCAATTCTTCTTCTTCAATCACGGGCACGTGCAAAATAATTTTAATACCAGATACCTTGTATCGCTCACCCTCTGTGATTTTATAATACAAATTCGCACTATAATCATTGAAGTTTGCGTCTAAAAAGCCTTGTGAAACGTTTGCATCTAAGAAACCTTTACGCATATAAGCATCTTGGATTCTTGCATTATCATATTCTAGCTCTGCAAGTTTGAGCTTCCCATCATTGCGCCCCCAAAGCCACCCCATAAATTGCTTTTGTCTATTGGCACTTAGCTCTTCTAGTTCTTTCACCTTAAGCTTTTCTCTACCATTGTAGGTAACTTTTTTAATAATGATATTTTCACCTTGATTGACATTAAAGATAATGGCATATGCCCCATCATCACCCACTTTTGCAATATCGCTCTCCACCACTGTGCCATAATAACCCTGATATTCTAAAATCGTGCGTATAATGAGCTTAGCGCGATTAAGCTTTGTCTCATCATAGCTATCCCCCTTTTTAATGCCTATTTGAGAGTAAAGCGTTTCTTTTTCCTGCTCACTTCCATAGCCCTTAATCTCCACACTTGCAACTTTTGGCTTTTGCTTAATATGAAAGGTAAGCACACCTTGTTCGAAGGTCGCATATACATCTTCAAAATACCCTTGTAAATACAATGCCCTCACAGCTTTATCAACCTTTTGTATATTAAGCTCCTCTCCAGCTTTAATATTCACAATTTCATCAGCAAGCACATTTGAAATCGCATTTAAGCCCTCATACCTCACTGCACTAATCTCCTTAGCCCACACCACGCTAATTTGAAGACATAAGAGCATACACATACAGATTTTTTTCATCGCATTCCTTAGATCACATAGAAGCGCGATTATATTAAAAGTTTCTAACATTACCAATAACCAAACTATGCGGATTCTGTTTTCTTTATAGTTTCTACGCTACTATAGTTAAAACCACCACTAATCTTATATGCTCTAAGGAAAAGCAAAAGACATATCTCAAAAGGAATCTTTAAATATTTTATATGCTGTGGCATAATTAATCATACTTTCAAAATACAAAATGCGAGGATAATCTATGAATCCGCTGCTTAATGCCAAAGGGCTTTCTCATAGTTTTGAGACAACACTTTATACAGATATAAACCTCTGCATATACGAGGGAGAAAGTGTTGCTATTATGGGTGTAAGCGGCAGTGGCAAATCTACTCTTTTAAATAATCTCTCCACCCTTCTCCCCCCTAAAAGCGGGCAGGTAGGGCTGCTTGGCAATGATGATATATATGCCCTAAGCGCCAAAGAGCAGCTCTTGCTACGTAGGCTACATATAGGCATTGTGTTTCAAGCACACTATCTCTTTCGTGGATTTAGCGGTATAGAAAACCTCAAAGTAGCTTCTATCCTCTCAAATGAACCTATTGATAAAAATCTTTTAGAATCTTTTAATATCGCCCACGTTATCAATCAGCCTATAGGACAGCTAAGCGGCGGGCAACAACAGCGATTATCAATCGCGCGTGTGCTTACCAAAAAACCAAAAATTATTTTTGCCGATGAGCCCACAGGAAACCTCGATAAACAAACCGCCATGTATGTAATGGAAGTTCTTTTTGCCTATGTGCGCGCACACAAAGCCGCGCTTTTGCTCGCTACACACGATAAGGACATTGCCTCTTCGTGTGATAGAATCTACCATCTATATGATAGAGCCTTGTATGAAATACAAGCATAAAGGTATCTTTGATATTTATTATTATAATTATGCTAAACTCCTATAAAACACAAATATGCAAAGGAATGCTATGCAGGGTATTATAGATTCACTTGAGCAATGGGGTTATGTGCTGTTATTTCTCTATTCTTTTGGTGGAGGATATGTAGGACTTATTACTGCTGGGGTGATGAGTGCACTTGACAAGATGGATTTATGTATCTCTATATTTGTTGCTTGTGCAGGGAATACACTGGGTAGCTCACTTCTTGCATATTTAGCGCGGTATCAAAAAAAAGATATGATGCAGTATATGCAAAAACATAGGCGCAAAATAGCCCTTTCTCAACTATGGCTCAAAAAATATAGCTCGTGGCTTATCTTTTTTAGCAAATATCTCTATGGTATTAAAACACTTGTACCACTTGCTATTGGCTTTAGCCGTTTTAATCTAAAAAAATTTTTGATGTTTAATCTTATTGCTTGTGTGATTTGGGCAATCATTGTGGGTTTATGCGGATACTATGCAAGTAGTGGTATTATTATGCTGCTTGAAAAGATTGACGCACATTCTTATCTTATGCCAATAGTTCTTCTTGTGCTTGGCGTGATTTTATACATCATTATCACCCAAGTCTCCAAAAAGGCAAAAAAACGCTTATAGCATATATGAAGACTTTTTACCATCGTAAAGTTTTCTTATAAATCACAAGTACACTAGCGACAATATACAGCACACATAAAAAGCACAAACTTGCAAAATATTCCCACACACTTCCAAAACTCGCACCCATTTGATTAAGTTGCAAAAGCCCATTAATGCCGTGATATGCGGGTAAAAACCCTACCAAAGCACTCGCCCATACCGCAATTTGCGCCTTTGGCCACATAAAGCCTAGCAAAAACACAATAGGCATAGAAGCAAGCATAATGATTTGGGTAGAGAGGGCGCGTTTAGGCAAAATAGCACCAAAAAATACGCCAAACGCTGCAGTAGAAAGGATAAAAGCCGTGCTAAAAAGCCAAAAATCAAGGATATGCGCCCCCACATACACACCATAAAATTTATACGCAAACCCAAAATAAAAGGCAAAAAGCACCGCATAAATACAGAAAAATACGAGAATCTTAGATAACACCAAAATAAGCGGATTAGCCATGCTGTAGTAGTTTCTTGCACCTTGAGCAAACTGCTGATTCTGTGTGCCGCCAATAATCCCCGCCCCTGCTACAAGCGTTTGATGTAGGATAAAAATCAATATGGGCGCAAGTGTGTAGTTAATATAACCCATTGAGGGATTAAAAAGCGGCATAAAAGAGGGCTGTAAAATTTCTCTTTCGTGGGTTTGCAGTTTAGTTTTAAGAGAATCATTAAAAGCATTAATGCAATCTGCACTTGCATTCACAATTGCCCCATAAATAAGTAAATACGAGGCATTCGCCATAATCGCCACCACAGGCGGGATACGTTGATAGATATGTTTTTCAAAATCCTTAGGGATAATAATCACACCATAGACAGAATAAGATTCTATCAAATCCTGCACATCTGCTTCACTTTGGAGAATCTCCACCACCTCCAAATAGGGTGAGGCTCTAAAAAAATCAATCATCTCTCGCGATGAAGTCGTGCCATCATAATCGACAATGGCAATCTTTTGGGGGCTTACCACATCGCCATAATAAGGCGTAGGATACAAAAAGAGATAAAAAAGTGAGCCACCAAAGATAATGAGCATTGCAGACACGGATGTAAAGATATTTCTTGCCTCGCAAATAAAGGTAGAATAAAAGTCTCTCACAATGAAATATCCTTAATATCGCCGATACGTAAAAATTCATTATATGCTTCTAAAACGAGCATTTGACGATTGGTTTTAAGTGCCTTGTTCTCGACATTGACAAGCACAGATTCAAAAAATGCTTCTAGAGGAATTTTAAGCGCAAAGAGCGCGGCGATATGCGTATCTGTGTTTGCAAAATGTTGAGATTGAAGCGATTTAAGGGCTTGATAGAGAGACTTTTCTGCATTAAGTGTGAGAAGCGATTCTATTATGGGCGTAGGCTCTATGCTATCTTCTAAAATATTTGCCACTCGTTTAAAGAGCCTCACAAGGGCTTCCTTATCGCTATTTTCAAAGAATGCACTTAGGCTTTGGGTATGCGTGATGATACTGCGGAGATTACGCATAGGCTTATTATCCACACGAGCATTTAGCACACAGCGGATAAGCGAGGGATTGACTTTAAGCATACCCTCTAATCGCTCTAAAAAGAAAGATTCTATATGGCTTAAATCACTTGTCTTATAGCCAGCAGCTTCATAGAGCCTTGCTATATCAGTGTGTAAGTCAAAATCTAGCTCATAGTAAGAAATAATCTTTAATATCCCATTAGCCGCGCGTCTTAGGGCAAAAGGGTCTTTTGAACCACTTGGAATCTTCCCCAAACTAAAAAGTGTAAAGATATTATCAAGCTTTATGCTTAGAGCAACAATAGCGCTGATGAGATGACTAGGCAAGACAGAATCCTCTCCTGTGGGGAGATACTGCTCCTTTATACTCAAAGCAACAAGCGGGTGGAAGCCAAAACGCTTAGCATAATAATAGCCCATAATGCCCTGCAACTCTGGAAACTCATACACCATTTGCGTGAGTAAATCCGCCTTTGCATACATAATAGCATTACTTAGAATCTCCTGCATATCCACTAAGGGCATATCTATCTTAGTCGCATAGGATTCTAAAAGTATATGCGCGATAATGCCCTCACGCTTAGATTTATCAAGCAAAGACCCTGCCCCCTCCACAAAGAGAATCTGCTCTAAATCCTCCACCTTAAAACCATTTTTTATATCATTTTCATAAAAAAACATCGCATCACTTAGCCTTGCTTTGAGCACCTTTTGATTGCCCTGCACGATGGGAGCAAGATGCTCTGTGGTGCTGTTTGCCACAAGCACAAAGCCATTATGCAGATTCCCATTCATATAAGTAGCAAAATACCGCTGATGCTCCTTCATAGAGATGATAATCACCTCCGGAGGCAGACGTAAGAACACCTCATCAAAGCTCCCACACACCGCACGAGGATATTCTGTAATGGCTACAATCTCATTCAAGAGGCTTTCATCAATTTCTACTTTAATGTGATGGGTGGATTCAATTCTGCGAATTTGCTCTAAAATAAGGGTTTTGCGTTTATCTTGATTCAAAATGACTTTACCCTTATCAAGTGCTTGGAAATAAGATTCTGCGCTATCTATTGCCACAGGGGCGAAACTCACATCTCTATGGACATACGTTTGTGCCTTGCTGTGCAATCCAAAGGCGTTGAGCGCTATGCTTTCTTTACCCAAAAGCACACAGATATTGCGTATAGGGCGGATAAAACTTTGCCTTACATCTCCCCAAAACATACTCTTGCCAAATTGCAAAGATTCAAGCCATTTAATGAGTACTTCACCAAGCAAGGTGCTTGTTGCCACGCCCTTTTTTGTGTAGGTATGATAAAGCACTTCCTTGCCATCTTTTTGCGTTATTTGCAAGGTGGTATCTACACTCAAGCCATTTTTTTTATAAAAGCTTTCTCCTGCCTTGCTTAAGCCCTGTGTCTTATCGCCATTATTGAAAGCAATGCTTAAAGGGGGACCATAGGATTCTATCAGCATATCTTGCGTGGTAGTGGGAAAGTGCTCCTCATACAGCACAATACGTCTAGGCGTAAAGTATAATAGAGGGGTGGAGGCAATATTATGGGCTTTAGCAATTTTTTGCCATTTTTCTACCATATTGGGTAGTTCCTTTAAAAATGGCAATGCGGGAAGTTCTTCGGTAAAAACTTCAATAAGCAAGGGTAAATGTGCGGCTTTCAAGTTATTCCTTTAAAATTTTAGATATGATTGCGTGATTGTAACGCAGAGTTATTAAAAAGTCATTTAGAGAGATAAATATTACAGGAAACAAAACATTGAAAATAATATATTCTATCATTATGCTATTAGTCGCTCTAACTCCTGCTTTTGCCCTGCCACTGCATAAAATTGAGGGTAAATGTGTGCAGCCTAAAGATTTTAACAGGAATCAAAAGCAAGTGATTTTAAAAGCCTTTAAATACGGCGCAAAAAGCGGCTTTGGCTACACAATGGCAGCTATTGCTTGGAAAGAATCTTGCGCAGGAGAATATCGTGTGAATTTCGCTGACCCTTCAGCAGGTATCTACCACGCGCATATTCCCGGACTTCTTAAAAAGCATAAGCAAAAAGATACGAACTTTATGCGCAATATGGTGGGAGAGCTGCTTATGCGTGATGATGATTTTGCCTCTGCTACTGCACTTGAAGAGCTAAACTATTGGCACAGGGTGCGTAAGGGGAATTGGTATGAAGTGATTAAATCCTACAACAAGGGCTTTAGCTGGGAAAAGGACAAAGAACGTGATAAAATAGCGCAAGAATACGCCAAAGATGTGCAAAAACGTGTAAAGATTCTACAAACCTATATACCCAAAATCAGCTCAAGCACTGCAAAACTTGCTAAAAAAGACTATGCTATTGATTTTATAAAAAATGCAGACTTGCAAGATAAAATCTCACAGCTACAAGACAAAAATATAAAGCAGAAGCAAAATACAAAATCAGCAAAACAAAACATTACTATCCTAGAGGAATAATTTGCTATTTTAAAGCGCCAAATCGCCTCTGCTTTAGATAGAATGCCTCTAAGATTCCATCTAACTCATCCGTGCATAGATTAGGCCAAAGTGTGGGGGTAAAAAATAGCTCTGCATAGCTTGATTGCCATAGCAAAAAATTTGATAGGCGGCTCTCCCCACCTGTGCGAATAAGCAAATCTACATTAGGCAGTGTAGCTGTATCCAAATTAGCATTAATGAGTGTGGTTGCCTCCTGCGGAGTAAGTGTGCTTATCTCGTCTTTGCTAAGGCTTTGTGCTATTTTGATAAAAGTTCGTGCTATCTCATTATGCGAGCCATAATTGAGTGCGAGAATCTGCGTGAGATTGGTGTGATTTTGCGTGAGATGCTCTAGCTCTAAAATAGCATTTTTTAACGTATGACTAAAAATGCTAATATCCCCTATGGCACGGAATCTAATATTGTTTTTCATATACACGGGCTTTTCATTGCGCAAATATTGCTCTAATAGCTTCATTAGGAAATCCACCTCCACCTTAGGACGTTTCCAATTTTCAGTAGAAAAAGCATAAAGTGTGAGATAGGGAATTTTTTGGTTAGCACACCATTGTGTTACGTCACGCACAATTTTTGCGCCCTCTTTATGTCCATGTGTGCGCTTTTTACCTTGACTTTGCGCCCAACGTCCGTTGCCATCCATTATGATAGCAATATGCTGTAAGGGGGGCTTTTTCATATTTGCTACCTTATAGAATCTACCAATGGACGCAAGAATCTTGCGGGATTACCGACATAAAATCCACTTTGCACAATATCTTTGCTCACCACAGCTCCCGCACCAATCACCACATCATCGCAAATATTCACGGGCAAAATCGTGGCATTTGAACCAATACTCACGCGATTTCCAATATTTGTAGATTTCCACATATCTTTACTCGGTGCGGGAGCACCTTGAAAGAAGGTATCGTTGATAAATACCACACTATGCCCGATGAAGCAATCCTCCCCAATACACACAGATGAGCAAATAAAGCTATGGGATTGCACACGTGTGCGTTTGCCAATATATACATCACATTGTATCTCACAAAATGGTCCTACAAACACATCTTCATCCAACGTGCAGCCATAGAGGTTGCTAGGGGTAATAATCACTACATTTTTTCCACATTTCACATTCACAATGCCTACTTCTTTGATTGTTGGATTCACACTAGCCTCTCAATGCTTGTAGTTTATCTTGTATATCTTTAAGCTGTGCGGCATAAGATTCTATTTGCGTGAAAGTCTGCTGCGCGTGGAGTGTGAAATCATTAGGTATAGGGAGCTGCTCTAAATCAAGGGGATTGAGATTGCCTAGATTGCGCTCATAAAGCTTTGAAAGCATTTGCTGTCCTTGTGTAGAGAAAAGATAGCAGTAAATCCCTATCGCAATTTCTGGACTTTTTGAACGCACGATAATGATTCCGGCATTTGCCACTATTTTAGCATCTTTCATCGCTGGGCTTAAAATAGTAAATTTAGGCATCGTGCCACGAATGGATATAGCGATGTCATAGGGTTTTAAGCTGTATTTGTGAATCTTATGTATATCACCCTTAAATCGCTGTGTAGAAAACTCATAGCAAAATCCATAATCTGTAAAATCTGCAATGCCTAAATCAAAATAGATAATCTTCTCATCTTTGCTCCCACCATAGACGCGCTGCCCTCGAAATACGCTTGTGCCAAGTGCGCTTAGGGTTGTGTGATTTGTATGGCTTGAAGTGGGCTTTTGGACATAGGCACTCACGCTTAAATCGTGCGGATTGATTTGAGAAAGGGGCGTGAGGGAAGAATGCTCCCCTGTGCACTTGTAGCGATAAATATCAAGCAATTCTTTGAGGTGGATAAGGCGATTGTATTTGCCATCTTTATGGTAAAAATATGGCGTGTTAGCGTTAATATGAAGTATAGATTCATTATTGGGAGAAAGCACAATGATAGAAAAATCATAGGTTTGATGGGGGAAAATATTTTTAGGTAGCTCAATGATAGATTCTATCAATCCCTCCTCACATAGCCTCTCTCGCAATCGCCCTTCTATGGAAGATTTCAGCAAGGTTTGTGTGCGGAGGATAAACACGCCCTTATCCTTAAGATAGGAAAGTGAATGGATAAGAAAAAGTAGCTCGGGGTAGGTCTTAATCAATGTCTCATAAGTAGCAAAACGTTTATCTTCTTTTAAAAATTGTGTGCCGATATGGCTATCAAGCGGGGGATTACAAATGATTTTATCAAATTTTTGATGCTTAAACTGCTCATTTTTAAGGATATTATTCAAAAGCAAATGCGAGGAGCTAAGATCTAAAATCTTGCAAATAATCTTAGCTATTCGCACTAATGCACTCTCTAGCTCCTCACCGTAGAGTTCAAACTGATGAGCGGCATTAGCAATAGCAAAAAACAAGCTCCCCATACCATAGCAGGGGTTATACACACTTTGAGATTGTTTGATATCAAGTAGCCCTACGAGCAATTCATTAATCTCTAAAGGCGTCGAATAGGAAAAAAGCTTATGTGTGGTCTTTTTTTGCGTGATAATGTGTAAAAACTCTTCAATCGTGCGGTTTGAAACGTCATTTCCCAAGATAACTTTTAGAATCTTTAGCAAATTGCAATGCGGATTAAGCGGAGTGTAAAGCTCCTCTCCTAGCGCGCTTTTAAGGGCATTAGCATATTCTTCATAAATAGGCTTTCGTTTTACTGCAAGGGCGATGAGAGATTCTATAAAATCGGGACAATGACGTTTGAGATAAAACATCTCTAGCATAATAGCAATAGAATCAAACATATCAATATGATAGCGTTTGATATATTCAAAGCAGTTAAGCAGCTCTTTCATCATTCCCCTTAAGAAAATTGCATTAAAATCATATCTCTTTAAGCACGGACAGCAAGCTTTGTAATTGCTTCTGTATTGAGATCGTCCATATGGCTTCTCATTACTTTAGAATACATATCCACAAGGCGATTAGTCTCAATCAACGCAGTCATCTCACGCACCGCATTGACATTGCTTTTTTCTACAAAGCCTTGTGTGAGGACATCATTATATACGATTTCTCGTTCATTCTCGCGCTCTTTTGGGTATTCATAGAGATTTTTACCCACTTTTTTTAAATATCGCGGATTCTCAAAGCCCACTATGGCAAGTGCGCCGAGATTGATTTGCTCGGCGATGGCGTCATTATTAAGATTGCGGACATAGATATTGCCATTCTTATCAGCCTCAAGGTGCAATCCCGCAGAGACTACAAGCCCCTCACCAGAATCTAGCCCATTGCGACTAAGCACCAAATGCCCATCTTTATTGACAATCTGCCCATCGCTATTGATATTAAAGCTCCCATCACGGGTATAGCGGATTCCATCAGGTGTTTGGATAGCAAAAAAGGCATTTTCACGTTGGAGGGCGAAATCAAGCGGATTATCCGTTTGAGTGAGATTCCCCACGCTTCTATCGGTGTATTCCTCACTGATGATAGGCACTCTATCAAGTGTGCGATTGAGAAATTTAGCAGCCTTGCGTGTGTGGTCTTCTATGGGAAGCTGCTCTTTGTGCGTTTCATAAAGTCGCAAATAATCACCAATCACCACGTCATCGCGCTTAAAGCCTGTGGTGTTGAGATTGGCTAAATTATTTGAGATTAAATCAAGGCGGTTAAACTGCGTTACCATACCGCCAGTGGTGTTATAATATCCGCTTTGCATAAAGCCCCTTTATGATGAAATTACCCCCATTGAAAAGCAAAACATATTCCTTAATATTCAAAAAACATATAAAAATTCATAGAACCAGCAAGGCTTTGTGCATTACAAATCATTTTGACATCATAAAGAGATAGCACAAAGCAGGAAATATTATCACTAGGGCTACTCTAAAGACAAATATAAGATATTATAGATTCCTTAAGGTGAATGGCAATGCTAGAGCTGATAAAACCGAGAAAATTGTTAGAATCTTAACAATTTTGTAAAGTAGAAGGGATTTTTGAGTGGTAAGGGAAGCTATGATATGATTTTAAAATCTTACTTAGAGAAAATGAAATAAGAAGCGTAAGAGGAAACTGATATGTATTTTAAAAATTTTGTAAAAGACTAAACAATGCCACTTGATACGATTTTAGCAGATCTTAAAACACAAGGCAACTATCGCCGTTTAAAAACCCTTACACACGAGGGGCAGTATGTATATTTTAAAGGGCAAAAATTGCTTAATCTTGCCGGGAATGATTACCTTCATTTAACTAAAGATGAGGGCTTAAAAGATGAGTTTTTGCGCCAACTTGATGCAAAAGATTTTTATCTTTCAAGCTCAAGCAGCAGGAGCTTAAGTGGGAATTTTAGCATTTACGAAAAATTTGAAAGCAGCCTAGCAAAGTCTTTTCAAAATAAAGAAGTTTTACACTTTAATAGCGGCTATCATTTGAATCTTTCGTGCATACAAGCTCTAAGCACCCTACCAAACACCCTTTTAATCGCTGATAAACTCATACACGCAAGTGTGATTGATGGCTTGAGATTGGGTGGAAGCAGGTTTTTGCGCTTTAAACATAATGATTTAGAATCTTTAGAAAATTTACTCAAACAATATCACAAAGACTATGAGCATATCATCATTATTACCGAAGCACTTTTCAGTATGAACGGGGATTTCGCACCCTTAAAAGAACTCACAGAGTTTAAAAAACGCTATCAAAACATCTTACTCTATGTCGATGAGGCGCATTCTGTGGGCTGTTTTGATGAAAGTGGACTAGGTTATGCAAAAAGCTTAGGACTAGATAAGAAAATAGATTTTTTAGTTTTCACCTTTGGCAAAGCCATCGCCTCTGTAGGTGCGTGTATGCTGTGTAGCAGTGATTTTAAAGCATTTTTTATCAATAAAGCAAGGGCGTTTATCTACTCTACTGCCCTCCCGCCTTTAAATGTCGCTTGGAGTCATTTCATTTTTGCAAATCTTGCAAGATTCCATAATCAAAGGCAAAATCTGCATAACATAAGCCATTTTTTTAAAGATGTGCTTTTAAAACAAGGCTTTAAAATATTAGGCGATGAATATATCATCTCCTTGCTTTGTGGGAGCAATGCAAAAGCCGATATGATTTCCAACAATCTTTTGCAAGGAGGCATTTTCGCCCCAGCGATTAAAGAGCCTACTATCCCCAAAGGCACATCACGCATTCGCTTCTCTCTCAATGCCGCACTCAATGAGGCACATATAGAATCTATCATCAAGGCGTTGTTATGAAATATACTTTTTTGCATACTCACGCACAGAGCGAGAAATGTATTATATTTTTTGGCGGATTTGCTACTCAAGCAGCACATTTTGCACATCTTAGCGCGGATTGTGATGTGATTATGGTGTATGATTACAGGGATTTTGTGCTACCTCAAGCATTTTTTGATAGCCTCGCTTCATATAAGATGCTCTACCTCATTGCCTTTTCTATGGGGGTGAGTATCGCACCGCATTTTATCTCTACTTTTAACCTTCATCGCAAAATTGCCATTAATGGCACAAATATCGGCATTGATAGACATTTTGGGATTCACCCGCTTGTGTTTAAAAAGACTATCTCACATCTTAATGTGCCTGATTTTAAAACCGCGCTTTTTGGCACACAAAGCGATATGCCCCTAAGCCCTAAAGATAAGCTACAAGCAGAGCTACAAAGCCTTTATAATTATGCGCTAAACAAGCCTCACTTGCAAGATTTTAGCTATGATGTAGCATTTTTATCGCTAAATGATAAGATTTTCCCCTTTAGTGCTTCAAAGGTATTTTTTGATTCACGCATTCCGCCTGTGCGTATTGTGGAATCTCCCGCGCCGCATTTTGCATTCCTAGCCTTTCAAAGTTGGGAGGAAATATGCACTATTTAGAGCGATTCCTCCAAGCGAAGCATACTTACGCGCAATCCGCTTTAATCCAAAGGCAAATGCGCCATAGACTCGTTGAGATATTAAGTCGCACACACAGGAGGGAATTTACACATATATTTGAGTTTGGCGCGGGTAATGGAGAGCTTATGCGCTTACTCACGCCGATATTGCATTATGAATCTTATATTTGCAATGATATTAACGATTATGGCGTAGATTTGAGGGATTTGCCAAATGTGGAATATCATATTTTTGATATGGCACATTTACGCAACAGTCCTTTGTGGCAATGCAAATTTGATTTAATCCTCTCTAATGCCTCTCTGCAATGGCTTGATTTTGAAAAGAGCATAAGCGAGATTCATAGCATTCTCGCCCCCAATGGCTTGTGTCTTTTAAGCACATTTGGGCAGAAAAACTGCTATGAGGTAAGGGCTATCACACATCAGGGACTGCCCTATATGGAGCTAGGAACGATGCGTGATATATTGACTCAATATTTTGAGATTCTCTATTTTCACGATGAGCTATTGAGTTTGCAATTCCCTAGTGCGCTTGATGTGTTTAGGCATTTAAAGCAAAGCGGTGTGAATGCCCTGCAAAGAGGTGGCTACATCTCTAAAAAAATGCTTACAGAGTATGAATTGCAATTTCATAACACACTCACCTACCACCCCATCTACCTACTCCTTTCTTGCAGAACAAAACGTATTTAAAAAATAATATTATTTATTATTTTTATTTTAACCTTTCTGTTTTATAATCTCTAATTGTTCTAGTAAAGTGATTTATACAAGTATCATAAAGTTATTGATTCAAGGTTTATATGGTGATTTCTCGTGTTCATATTATTAAGTATGGCTTGATATGTTTGTATATCTTGGGAGTAGGCATATCTATGCTTATAGGTGATGAGATATGGAGTATATCTCGCCTTGTAGGGGTATTTTTTAGCACAGAAAGTGAAGTAGGAGTGCATAAAAGCATTTTATTTGATGTGCGCTTGCCACGTATCATAATGGCAATACTCATTGGTATGCTCCTTGCATCGTGTGGTTGCGTTACACAAAGTATTTTTGCCAATCCCATAGCTGATCCCTATATTATTGGCATAGCTTCAGCAGCTACCTTTGGAGCAGTGGTGGCTTATGCAATAGGTTTGGCTGATTTTTATTTTGGCATACTAGGATTTGTCTTTTGTGCTGCCTTTTCATTGCTAATTTTTAAGCTCCACAAATATGCTAACATCACTACCTTGCTCATCATTGGCATAGCCATTTCTTCATTTTTGGGTGCGCTCACTTCGCTTTTTATCTACTACATTGGAGAAAGCTCGTTTAAAATTGTGGCTTGGCTTATGGGATATTTAGGACTTAGCTCGTGGGATAAGGTGGGGATTCTCTGTATCCCGCTTATATTGTGTATGCTCTATTTTTATATGTATCGCTATGAGATGAATATTATCCTTAGTGGCGATGAGGAGGCACGGAATCTTGGCGTAGATGCCACAAGGCTTAAACGCAACTTGCTTATTGTTTCATCATTTGGTGTAGCCTTTAGTGTGGCATTTAGCGGATTGATTGGCTTTGTGGGATTGGTAATCCCCCACATCGTGCGATTATTGCTTAAAGATTATAATAATGCCATTGTTTTACCTTTATGCACGGCTTTAGGTGGTATCTTTTTGCTATTTTGTGATGGGATTGCACGAAGTGCGCTTAATGTAGAATTACCCATAGGGATTATTACCGCATTTTTTGGTGTGCCTCTCTTCTTGTATCTTGCATTATATGCTAGGAGAAGTATATGAGTGTGCGTGTGAATGGCTTAGAATATCGCATTGATAATAAAATATTATTACAAGATGTGTCATTTTGCATTACACAGGGCGAATTTGTAGGTATTCTAGGACCTAATGGCTCAGGCAAAAGCACATTGCTAAAGCATATACTCGGCATTATCCCATTGCAAAAGGGTAGCATTACGCTCTTTGATAAACCTATAGAATCTCATGATATGAAGCAGCTCTCACATCTTATTGGCTTTGTGCCTCAAAAATCAGGCATAAATATGCCTCTTTTAGTACAAGATGTGCTACTTATGGGGCGATATAGCGCATTAAAAAGTATGTTTGGCGGATATACAAAGGACGATTTAGAATCGATGCGGGAGTTAGCAAATACACTCAAAATAGAATCTTTTTTAACGCGCAATATCCTTTCACTTAGTGGAGGCGAATTCCAACGTGTTTTGCTCGCAAGAGCATTGCTTAAGAATCCCCGCATACTTTGTCTTGATGAGCCCACCTCTGCGCTTGATTTACATTTTTCTATCGAGCTTCTTTCCTTGTGTGAGGATTATATCCGCACGCATAATATCGCCATAATAGCTATTTTACACGATGTGAATCTCGCCTCCCTCTTTTGCCATCGCCTCATTTTTCTTAAAAACGGACAAGTGCACTATGATGGGAAAAGTGATGAGCTACTCAAGCCACCAATATTAAAAGACATTTATGGATTAGAATGCGAAGTAATGTCTCATAAGGGCAAAGCGCATATTATTATTTCAAAGGAGTATGTATGAAAATTTTTCTCTGTATGATTGGTTTTGTGTGTATGGTTTTTGCACAAGAGAGATTAGTGGTGCTAGACCCGGCAAGTATTGAGATTATCTATGAGCTTGGGAGTGGAGATGAGATTATCGCTATTGCACATTTACAGCATAGTAACATCGCCCCAAAAGATAAAACATCAAAGCTACCAAGTGTGGGGAGCTTCTCAAATCCTTCCATTGAAAAAATCATTTCTTTTAAGCCTACGCTTGTGATTCTTAGCTCGTATTCTTTGGGATTGCAAGAGCGATTAGCGCAATTAGGGATTAAAACAATGTATCTTCAAGCAAAAAGATTAAGTGATTTGGAAAAAAATATTACCACCCTAGCCACCTTGCTTCATAAGGAAAAAGCCGGTATCGCGCTTAATAACCGCATTAAAGAAGAGTTTTTGCTTCTAGAACAAGAGCCTTTAAATAAAAGCGCACTTTTTCTCTTCTCAAGCAACCCTCTTATGGGATTCACAGATAATTCTGTGATAGCCGATATATTTGCCCTTATTGGCGTGAAAAATGTAACACCCCCAAGTGAGATAGATCGCCCCATTATCTCAAGTGAGTTTATTTTAAAAACAAATCCAGATATGATTGTTCTAGGCATTGAAGCTAAAGATTCACAAATACTTCTAAAACAAAATCCCGCCCTAAAAAACACAAAAGCAGCAAAAAATAATCATATTTTTGCCTATCCACATACTTATTCTCTTTTGCGCGTAAGTCCTAGCATAGTAGAACATATCAAGGCATTTAAAGAGATATTACAAAATAAAGAGTAGAAACTTAAAGCAGGTATCTTAAGTGAGTTTTATGTTATAATCTATCACTTAAGATACTTCCAACCACAAGAGAATGTGTAATGAGTTTTTTTTCTATTGAATTTAGTATTCTCCTATTGCTATTTTTTATTCTATATTGGAGCATTCCATTCTTATCGTGGCGTAACCTCTCTCTCCTTGCTTTTAATTACCTTGTTATTTATCTTTTTAGCCCCTATTTTGCCCTCATTGTGCTTATCTATACCTGCCTTGTGTATTCCCTTGCTCTTTTTATCGATAGCTTGCGAACGCGTTTTGCGCTTCTTGCTTCTATGATATTTGTGTTACTTTTTTTGTGTTTCTTTAAATATTATTCATATATTAAAGATGAGTTTGACGCGCTTCTTGCGCTTTTGGGGCTTGATTTTTTAGAAATAGATATTATCTTTCCCTTAGGCATTAGCTTTTATACCTTTGCTTCTATCACCTATTTGTGCTCTGTGTATGAAAATAGCAAATACCTTGCACAAGATGATTACTATCAAGAAGAGAATCCTGCACTAGAAAGCTTTGTTGGGGTGGCGACTTATCTTTCATTTTTTGCTACTTTTATGGCAGGTCCCATTATGAGAAGTGAATCTTTCTTCTCTCAATATCACACAAAACGTGAGTTTGGCTCGATTGATATGATTATTACCCTTATATTATTTGGATTTGTGAAAAAGGCAATTATTGCAAACTATTTAGGCATTTATGCTATGCCTATCTTAAATACCCCTTTTGAATACCATGCTTTAGAGCTTTTAAGCGCACTTTTTGCATACAGCATTCAGCTTTATTGTGATTTTAGCGGATATGTAAATTTAGTTTGTGCGTTTGGACTTATGCTTGGATTCACCCTGCCGCTTAACTTTAATATGCCCTATATGGCAAAAAATTTGAAAGATTTTTGGAGTAGATGGCATATTAGCCTCTCAACCTTCATACGTGATTATATCTATATCCCACTTGGTGGAAATAAAAAGGGTTTTTTGAACACACAACTTTTTGTGCTTATCGCTTTTGGGCTTTCTGGCTTATGGCATGGCAATACTCTAACTTTTCTTATTTGGGGGCTAATGCACGGCTTCGGTATTGTTTGGCTCAATGTGTTACGAAAACTTGGAATTGATTTACATAATGTGCCTTTTGTAGGAGCATTTTTTACATTCCTTTTTGTAAGTTTTTGCTGGATTTTCTTTTACTATCATTCGCTTGAAGAGGTGAGAGGATTTTTTCTTGCATTTTATTATGGCTTTACTCTACCTGTGCCATTTTATACGTGGGCATTACTTGGTGGATTTCTTGTGCTTTTTGTATGTTATCCTCTTATGCGCGATTCTATGGAAATATGCCAAAAAGCCTTAGCTTTTATTCCGTGGGTTATTAAGCCCATCATTTTAAGTGTCATTTTTACGTTATGTATTGTCATTATGCCCTCTGGCATACCTCATTTTATTTATGCGAGTTTCTAATGCAGCAGGCAAAATTTATATTTATCGCCTTTTTCACACTTTTGCAGCTTCTCATCATACTGCATAGCTCCATACTCATATATATAGAACAGCAATACCACAATTTTAGTGAATCCCAACATCCCCTTACCCAAGTCTTAAATATCATCTATCAAAACACAATGCTACAAGAGAATATACTTTTTACCTATACAGATGGTGCTATAAATACTCTCAATACCCTCTCTAGCAATTTTTTTAGTTTTCATCAAAGCCCTCAAAAAACAGCAGCAAAGGAGCAAAGTAAAACACCTCATTCTACTTCATCTCTCAAACCTCCCATTTCAAAAACTACTCCCCCCCCCCACAATCCCCATAGTGAAGTAGCCAAGAGTATGCCCATAGAGAATACTCGCCATTTTTTTAATCATAAAGAATCTTCCCATACGGAGATACAAGCAGAAGTAGCAACAAACCAACCTCAAAAGATTCGGCCTCCCATAGTGGAGAGTTACACACCTATACGCGCCATTAGCAATCCCCGAATAAAGATTGAAGAAGGCTCATCTGTCCTACTTGTGGGAGATTCTATGATGCAAGGTGTCGCCCCCTATATGCTAAAAACCTTTAAAAAAATGAATCTACAAGGAATCAACCTTAGCAAACACAGCACAGGCTTAACCTACAAGCATTATTTTGATTGGGCGGAGGCAATTAAAGATGCCTTTAGTAAAAATGACAATATTGCCCTTGTGGTTGTGCTTTTGGGTGCAAACGATCCTTGGACGATAAAGAAAAATATTGCCTTTAAAAGCCCTTTATGGGAGGAAATCTACACTCAACGCATAGAAGAAATCCTTATCATAGCCCAATCCAATGGCGCTCGTATAGTTTGGTATGAGATTCCTTCTGTGAGAGAAAAATCCCTTAATGATAAGCTTATGTATCTTAATAGCCTGTATGAGCGCGAAATGAGAAGTGGTGGGGAATATTTTTTACAGAGCAATGGCATTGTTACACAAGGAGGGAAGTATTCTGCATTTATCAAAAATAAAAGTGGCAAAAGTGTGCAAGTGCGCGATGATGATGGGGTACATTTCACTTCAAAGGGATATCAAATAATGGCAAATATCTTTCTCAATGCACTTGAGATTAGCCCCCTAGAAGATTCTATAAAAAAGCAATAAGGGAAATGCTATGAAAATATGCCTACTCTATTTGTGTTTGTGCGTATTTGCATTTTGTGCAGATTATCCACTCAAATCCATAGGTATTGCTTTAAGCAAACCCGAGCAAGTCGCCAAGATTCCCACATTAAGCAAGAACCTCTTAGAATCTACAAGCGGTATAAAAAACTACCAAAATGGCATATCTCCCACTTTTAAAGCAAAGCTACAAACAAGGGAAAATCTCATTATTAGAATCTTGGGAGATTCACATATTGCTGGGGATTTTATCTCCCATAGGCTACGAGGATTGATGTTTGAAGAATATACTTTTGGTCTGGTGTATCCTTTGTTTCCTGCTTATCATCAGCATATCGCCCTCAAATATGAAAGCTCTAATTTTGAAGTCCTCAATTCTCGCGATAATGAGCTTGATGAATATCCCTTGGGTGGCATAGTGGCAAAACCTATAGAGCTACCCGCCCATATCACACTCTCACCTCAAAACACCACAGAACAAACACTAAGCAAAATCATATTCAAATCCACTAACCAAAATAGTGCGCTTGTAATTGAGGACAGCGCAAAGCAGCAATTTATTATTAACGCCAAACACCCTTTTGTATGGCAGATTCTCACGCTTAAATTACGCTATCCTATCACCATTCACGCCCTCAACGAAAAAGTGCTGCTTGGAGGGTTATTTATCTCCAATGAAGAAGGGGCAAACAATATCATTGAGAATCTTGGTATCAATGGAGCTAAGGCAGATATTTGGCTCAAATGGGATAAAGAGCTGTTTATGCAGCAAATGCGTATCCTCCCAGCAGATTTATATATATTATGCTATGGCTCAAATGACGCACTTTATAGTAATTTTAACGAAGCACTTTTTTTGAAAAATTATGGCAATTTGATTGACACCATAAAGGCAGCAAATCCAAATGCAAATATTTTACTCCTATCGCCTCCGCCTGTAGTGCAAAAGGTAAGCAATGCGACAAAACGTAAAAAAGCCGTATATAAACTCACCAAAAATGCCAACCCTGTTAAAACTGCCATTGTTAAACTTGCTCAAGAGAAGCAAATAATGCTTTTTAGTATGGAGGATTTTATCAATGAAAGCGGAGGCAAAGCTAAATGGGAGAGTGCTAATCTCGCAAAACCCGATGTGCATTTACTCCCTAATGGTTATAGACTCATCGCCGATAAACTCTATTATGAACTTATGAAACTTGAATAATCCACAAATTTTATTTAAGAGAGTCTATCTTACAAAAAAGCGATGTTAAATAGCTTAAATAAAGGTTAGCTTGATATGCCTACTTACTTGTTATTTTTACTCAAAACATATCATTTATATCAAAAATCTTATTTAAAAAGATTATTAAGCAATTTTTGCGCTCCTTCTTTTACCCTATCATCTTTAATATATTTATCAATGGCTTGTTCTGCACCTTGAGTGATTGCCTTACTCGCTTCAGCCTTAATCAGCTCATTTGCATCAATGCTAATAGTGGGTGAGGAGAGGCTATTGCGAGCTTTGAGATAAATATATTTATCTTTGATTTGAAATTTTACATCAGCATTAATCGTGCCTTTATCTGTGTCAATACTCGCTCCTTGTGCGGCAATAGTAGTATTAGCACTTTTTAAGCCAATATCAGTAGTGATGATATTTTTATCAATCACCGCATTTAACCCCGCATTTTCATAGCTTTCTTTTGTAATATCCGTCTTTAGGTATTTAGCAGTCAAATCTGTTACTTGATTAGGCATCAGTTTGCCATTGCTAAGAACAGCTTTGAGCGTGCCTTTTTCTGTTAAGGTATCATAGTTTAAATCCCCATTCATATCCGAGCTAAAGACTTCAGGGAGTTGCACGATTTTGAAAAGTTTTAAGGTATTGACATCTTTTAATGAAGCGGTGAGTTTATTGCCATCAAGCACAGCATCTATATTGCCCCCGAGCGATTGTGTATAAAAATCTGCATAGAGGTTCTCTGCGAGTTTAGCTATACCTGTGGCTTTGAAATCCCCGGCAAGTTCCACACCAGTAGCAAATTTAAGCTTTTTGAGATTAGGGATAGTGGCTTCATAAGGAGCAGAAAATATCATATCATTAAGATTAATACTTGTTTTTGCAAGTTTTACCTGTGCTATATCAGAATCTAAAGTCGTATTTGCCTCCCCTACGCCCTTATCAAGCCCTATATTAGATTTAAGCGTGAATTTGGTATTAGGCATATCTAAGTCCATCTCCTTTTTCATTACGGCGTTATTAGTCGTGCCAGAGAGCGTGAGGGCTGTTGTCGTAGAAATCCCCGCGTCCAAATCGCTCACTACCGAATCTAAATTCAAATTCATAGTCGCATAGCGTGGCATATATATCATCCATAAAAGCGTATCTAGACGTAAATTTTTAATATGTGCTTCAGCAGTCTTAGGTGCGAGTTCTTCAAGTGTGGCAGTATAGGTGGTAGTAGAGTTTGCCACGTCCGAGCTACCATTTATCACTAAAGATTCCATTCCACCCTTAACTTTACCTTTTGTGCTAAAAGCTCCTCGTATAGGCATTCCTACCAAAGGCGTGAAAGCAGATAAATCGCTTAGGCTCACATCATAGGTTGTTTGCGTGGTAAGTTCATTAATGAGCGTTTGCCCTTGAGAGTGGATATTGCCAATATTGGCATTGAAACTAAGGTCGTGATTAAGTTTATCCATATCAAAGAGGGCATTGAGTGTAATCACAAATGTGGTCTTTGGCACATCAATTTCAAAATCTTTTTTAATTAATGCGCTATCAACCAAGCCTTGCGCAACACCCAAAAGCGCATTACCATTAAAATTCATCTCCGCATCGCCTTTGATATCTGCTTCAAGATTAAGTGCCCCACTTGCATAAGGCTTCATGCCACCCATAGCAAGAGCTTCTCTAATTTGCAAGTCTTTGATATGTGCCTTAATAGAAGTAGGTGAATAATCCTCTAAAAGCAGCGCAATATCAGTAAAAGATTTTGCAATATCACTTATAGTGTGAATTTCAAGGCGATTGAGCGTGCCTTTAAGCGTGGTATTAATGATAAATGCACCCTGCAATGGCGTATCCACAAGTTCCCCTAGCGGAGAAATATCCCTCGCATCAACTTTGAATATCAAATCAAGTGTTTGGGAAAAGAGGGAGAAATCTCCATTAAGCGTAATGAGAATCTTATCATTATGCGTGATAAGCACATCTATGCTTGAAAATCCTAGAGAGAATTTCTCCACATCAAGCTTGATAGGCGCATAATTGTCCACTTGTCCTTGAATGATACTCTTTACCAACGCATTACCCGGAGGTGTGAAAAGCACTCCAAGAATCAGTACTATGAGTGCTAGAAAGATACCAAGTATCCACAAAAGTATTTTTTTCATTTTGTCCTCCATTAAAGCGATTTAAGAAATTTTAGGCATTTCAAGCTGTCTACCTCTACTTGCCCCAAGTATAAGCACAAAGATTAAAGCCACCATAATTTTTACCCACAATGGCACAGGTACAGCCTCGCCTGCAGCATAGCTGTGCATACCGGAGAGATAAAAATTCACCCCAAAATATGTCATAAGGATTGAGAAAAAGCCTACCACAGAAGCAGTAGCGAGAATAAAGGGGAGATTATACTTAAAGACAAAGCGCAAATGCAAAATAATCGCATACACACCTATGCTAATAAGCGCCCAAGTTTCTTTAGAATCCCAGCCCCAATATCGCCCCCAAGATTCATTTGCCCAAATCCCACCGAGGAAATTCCCCACTGTGAGTAAAAATAGCCCTAGAATCATACCCATTTCATTAAGCGCACTTAGCGATAGAATAGAATTATCAATATTTGCCTTCACTTGCGAGGAGAAGTTAATCTTTGAAGCCCTTAAGACAAACATCACAAGCGTGATAAGCCCTAGCATAAAACATAATCCTAAGAATCCATAACTTGCAGTAATCACGGATACGTGGATATTGAGCCAATAGGATTTCAGCACAGGGACAAGATTCCCAATCTGTGGGTCCATAGAACCAAGATGTGCGACAAAAAGTGTAATACCCGAAAGAAAACTCGCCGCGCATAATGCGAGATTTGAGCGTCTAAAGCATATCACCCCAGAGAGGATAGCTGCCCACGCAATATAAAGCATTGATTCATAGGCGTTGCTCCAAGGAGCGTGTCCGCTCACATACCACCGCAAAGCTAATGCACAAGTGTGAATCACAAATAATGCAAACAAGAGGGCATAAAATACTTTATGCACGAGTGCTCTCATAGGCTTATTAGTGAGAATCCCGCTTAGTACGACAATGAAAAATATAATGCTTATAAAGATATAAGGATATATGAGCTGGTGAAAGGGATTGTAGGTATTGAGCAAGATTTCAGAATCCACTTTCGCATCAGATATAAGCGTATTTTCACCATATTGCTGCTGATAGGAGCGCATTTCCTGCACGGCTTTTATGGCTTGCTCCCATTGATTATTTGCTAATCCATTTTCCACACCTTCTGCGAAATCTTTATAAATATGTAAAAGCTGCGTTGCCCTCACCGTATCGGCTGCTGCTACTGCAGAGCTAATGGCTTCAAGTGGATAGAGCCATTGATTGTTTTCTACTTTACTATCGGGGAAGATTCTAAGCACCTGCCCGGTGTAAATGAGAAATGCTACGTTAATGCGCTCATCTACGCTAATCACATCTTTTTCAAAGGTATCACGTAGGGCAGGATCCTTACGATTAGCCTCTTCTACATAATTTTGCAAAACATACTGCCCATCAGCAAAAACGTCATTAAAAGCAATATACTTTTGATTTTCATCAACACCTAGAATCTGCCTTAGTTTGGGGCTTTTAGTCACTATCATTTGCACACTTTGCCACTCTTGCGGATAAAAAATCATACCTAAAAAGATTTGTGTAGGATTTAAGCCTAAAAAGGTATTTTTTTGTGTGATTTTATGAATGTAATCATTTGTAAGCGTGTGGAGTGGCTTTGTGCGTCCGCCAAAGTCTTGCACAAGGACTTTGTTAAATTCTTGAGTAAGTGGGGTTGAATCCTGCAAAGCCTTTATCATCGTAGGAATATCCTGTAAATGTAGCATATTCTTTGTCTCTTGAGTAGCAGTATGCGTACTATCTATTTCGTGCGTGGCGGCAATATTTGGCATAGCATAGGTATTTTGAGGCAATGTGAGTAAAGCTAGAACAACACATAGGACAAAGGCAAAAAATTGCTGTGTTTTTAAGAATCTCCCTAGCATAGCAAAACGTCCGTTTTTATCAAAAAGCAGCCATATCACACCGATGATGAGCATAGTATAGCCGATATAAGTAGGATTTTTGCCCGGGTCATTATTCACAGAGAGAATTGTGCCGCCCTCATCTTGGTGATAAGAGGATTGGAAAAAGCGATAACCGCCATAATCAAGCACATTATTCATAAAGATTCTAAAAGGCATAGGTGGCCTATCTCCATCAAGCACTTCTACTTGTGAGGCATACGAGGCAGGGGAGTTTGACCCTGGATAGCGCTCAAGCTCAAAATTTTTAAGCGTAATTTTGAAAGGAAGTGGAATATGATCGACACCCCACGCAAAATAAACCTTATATCCATCTATTTCACGTATTGTAATACCCTCTTTTTTAGGGGCTTCATCGCCATCTCTTACAAGCATTATATGAAAATCCTTGTCTAAAAAATTCATATCAGCATTGAGCAAAAAGATACCATTAGGGACATTATCCTTCATAAGTTCGCCTGTTTCAAGCTTTAAGGGCTTGTCAAAAAAATCAATCGTACGTTTGATATGGCTATTGATTTTATCATCTATAAAAGTGGGAATCTTCGCATATTGTGTATCGCCCTGTGAATTTACTACTTGGATGAAGATATAATGCTCACTTGTGCTAATGGTATTTGCACTTTCCCCCTCTCTTATACTCATAAGCCCCTCAAAGCCAAAATGCCGTGTAATCCCCGCCCCAATAATAATCACAATAAAAGAGGTATGCAAAAGTAAAGAGGCATATCTCTTCCTCTCCCACGCTTTTGAAGTGATCAAGCAACCAATAAGGGAAAGCAAAAGCCACAAATGCAACATTTCAAACCAAAAGGCATTATATACATAATACCGCGCTGCCAATGTGCCATCAAACTTTTCAATAAATGTCGCTATCCCGCAGGCAATAGCATATATAGCCATTAGCACAAGCACCACTTTCATAGAGCAAAACAGGCTTTTAATAATACTCATTAGAGCAATTCCTCTCTTATCTCATTATTGATTTGTTTAACGTCTTTACCTTTCCATTTACCACTTGCCATATAATCTAAGATTTTAATCATAGATTCGCTAGGGAGGTAGCCGGGCAGCTCATAAATACTCTTGCCTTGCGTATCTACAAACACAAGTGTAGGTGTGGGACGCAAAGGAGATTTAACATAGGATTCTATAAGCTGGTGGGTATTAAAGCTTTGGGTATCCTCACCTCTATAGAGGATATGCTTTTTCGTGTAGCTAGAATTGATATAATAAGGCAAGAAGCGCTCTTGAAGTGTTTGCTTCAGCTGGGAATTTTGCGCAATATCACCTTTTAATTTATCGCAATAAAAGCAGTTATTTCTTGCAAAAATAAAAAGCGTGAGTTTGTCATCTTTGTTTGTATAGAGATGTTTAGTATCTAAAAATACATCCTCTAATCCCGCATAACTCGCCCTATCTACACTTTCAGCTTGTTTAAGAATCTCATCTGCATTTTTTGCTCCTGTGGAGATTTTCACCTCCTGCTCCTCGCTACAAGCCCATAAAAATAAGCCCATAATGCCACCCATGGCATATATTGTAATACGTCTCATTTATTCTCCTTGTTCTTCAATAATATTCATAATAGTATCGACGAAATGCTCACTATCATTAAAGCAGCTGCATACGCGATATTCTGGAACTCCTAAACTTTTAGCAAGATTGGCATAAAGAATCTTTAGCTCAAATTCCGTCTCCGAATTATCCAAGCTAAAAGAAAGCGGAAAGAGTATCATTTTATGCTTTTTATATTTTGTGATACCCTCTTTTGTGCTGGGACTTAGCCATTTTACAGGTGTGGCTTTAGACTGATAGACTAAATCGATTTTCTCAAAATGTATGTCTTTTTGATGAAGGGCAGATTCTAGGGCTTTGAGATTTTCCTCGCAATGCTGCTGATATGGGTCGCCCTCTTTGATTCTTGCTTGTGGAAGGCTATGGGCAGAAAGAAGCAGCACAAACTCCTCCGCCCTATCTCCATTGAGTGCTTCATCCACGCTCCGCACGATACAATCAATATAGCCACTATGTGTATGATAATATGAGATTTCGCGCAATATCGGGGTAAAGGCAAGATTTTCCAATGCGGCTTTCGCATCAAGCAAGGAAGAGTGAATCGTAGAGCTGGAAAATTGCGGGTAGAGGCTAAAAAGGATAAGCGATTGAATACCCTGTTTTTGTATGTCCTCTAGCACATTATAGGCAAATGGCGGAGTATAGCGCATAGCATAAGTATAAAATCGCTTAGAATCTTTAGCATTAAGCTTATTGACAAGATTAAGCGTATGGGCGGTAAGTGGAGACTTGCCACCGATAGCTTGATAATTTTTTTTTGTATCCTCAAGACGTTTATTAACGATAAAACTCGCTAACATTTTACGCATAAAATCATTTTTGATTCCCAAAATCAAAGGGTCATTAAACATATTTTTTAAAAAGTTTTCTATCTCAAAAATACTATTTGGTGCGCCCATATTGAGTAAAACAACAGCCTCTGATTTAATGGGGAATCCTTTTAAACTTAGGGTTAAAAATTTTAAGTGATAATAAACTACTAAAGTTAATCATCATCAAGGAGAAGCTATGCAAGATTTTGATTCGCTCAGTTTGCAGGAGACTTTTATAAGCCTTTTGCTTTATCATAAAATCTTTGCTTATTTTTTTGCATTGCCCTTTGTTTTAAACCTCCTCACGCTCTTTTTTGCCTCAAAGAATCTTGTGCGTATGAATAAAAAGATATGGTTTATTGCACCTATTACATTCTTTTTACTTTCTGTAAGTGTGCTAAGTGGCGTGAATCTGTGGGTGTTTGGAGATATTAAGCTTAGTCTCCCGCTTATTGCTATGATAACATTTTGTATTTTTGTGTTTGTGGGAGAGCTTTTCCGTATAAAGATTCTCAAAGTTGCTAAACGCACGAGCTTTGCTGCTATGCAAAGCTATGTGAAATTTTGCAAATTTCTCTATGGGCTTGATTTGCTTTTCTTTATTTTGCTTGTATGGCTTGTGTAATGCAGTTTTTACACCATAATAATGCAGGAGAGGCACTTTTATGCGTAAGCGGAGAGGAATTTACTCATTTAGCTAAAGTGCGCCGTTGCAAAACAGGAGATGTGGTTAAGGTGCGCAATTTGCACGATGAATATTTGCATACTTATAAAATTATGCAAATACAAAAACGTGATATGCTTTTATCTTTACTCAATAGTGAGAAAGTGCCGCATATCAGGGCTTCTTTGCATTTATTATGGGCGATTATCGAGCCAAAAATCATTGAAAAAACGCTCCCTATGCTTAATGAATTAAACGTGGGGGGCATTAGCTTTTTTTATGCGGAATATTCACAAAGGCAATTTATGCCCTCTTTAGAGAGAATGCGCAGAATCTGCATTCAATCCTCACAACAATGCGGGAGGGGAGATTTGATGTCTTTAGAACTGTACAGGGGATTTGATGAGGTATGTGCGCGATATGCACCCTTTTATGCCTTTGATTTTGAAGGAGAGGATATCTGTGAATGGAATGTGCTTGAAAGTTTGCATAATACAAACAACAAAACGCAATATATGCCACCTTTACGCATTATGGTAGGACCTGAGGGGGGCTTTAGCCCAAAAGAAAGGGTGCAATTTGCACAAATCATAACTTTACGTGATAGACTTATTTTGCGCAGTGAAAGTGCTTGTGTGTTTTTAGCAAGTATGGCAAAAATATGGCAGAGTATCAATACAAGGGGGAGTAAATGAAAATTGGCATTATTGGTTTAGGGCTTATGGGTGGCTCTATGGGCTTGGCTTTAAAAGACATAGGGCAGATTCAGCAGCGATATATTAATAGAATCGTGGGCTATGATAATAATCCTCTCCACGCACAGCAAGCCTTAAATCTCGGGCTTATTGATGAATGTGTCGCATTAAATGAAATATGGCAATGCGATGTAGTGTTTTTGAGTGTGCCTCTTGGCGGGATTATAGAGATTATCCAATCCCTCACACCTGATATGATACACCCGCAAATCACGCTTATTGATGTGGGCGGAGCAAAGGTGGAGATTCTAAAAAGTATTCCCGAATGGCTAAGGACATATTTTGTAGGAGCGCACCCGATGTGTGGGACGGAGTTTTTTGGTCCTAGTGCGGCATTAGCAGAGCTGTATAAAAACAATATTGTGATTTTGACAGATGTGGAGCAAAGCGGAGCATATCAAGTCGAAGTAGCAAAGGATATTTTTATTAGCATTGGTATGAAGATTCTCAAAATGTCCGCACAGGAGCACGATAAGCATATTGCGCTTATATCACATATGCCTCATATTATGAGTTATGCCCTCGCAAATGCCACCCTTGCACAAGAAGACCCACAAACGATTCTAGCGCTTGTGGGCGGGGGATTCCGCTCGATGAGTAGAATTTCTAAGAGTTCGCCACTGATGTGGAAAGATGTCTTTAAGCAAAACAAAGACAATGTACTTCAGGCGATGGCTTATTTTCAAGATAAGTTTGAAGAAGCAAGGATATTACTAGAAAATGAGGATTGGGAGGGTTTAGAGGCGTTTATGGCGCAGGCAAATATGCTGCATAAATTTTTATAGCCCTGCTTTTTTCATTTAAAAACGAGAAGCTACCCTATCAATATTCACTCCATATTTATGCAGTATTGCTGCTTTGCAAAAACTTTCTTTGATACAAGCCCTTCAAAACATTGTTTGTTGGATACTTAGACTCTTAGACATAGCTTAATATAAGGCAAGTCACACTACTTTGTAGCAGATTTTGCACTACTCCACACTATGCGCTTGATGTAAAATCCACACACAAGCAGGGCGATAGCCCCGCCAAAATATCCCACATACCCTACATTAAGCCAGTCGCTCACCAATCCTCCAATCAACGCACCACTCCCTATGCCAACATTATAAATCCCTGAATAAATAGACATCGCAATCGCCGTGCCTTGAGGAGAGAGGAAAATCACTTGTGATTGAAAGCTAAGATTAAAGAGCGTAATGACAAGCCCCCAAAAGATACAAATAAACAGGATTAAATATGTATGAATCGCCCCAAAATGCAGTAAAAATAAGCTCCCACAGATTCCAAATAACGCAATCCCCACAAAGAGACTAGCCCTCCCCTCATAAAACTTCGCAAAAATCACACTCCCCACAATGCCAATCGCCCCAAATGCCACCAATGTAAAAGTAATGCCCTCCTCGCTAAAATGCGCTATCTGCAGCAAAAACGGCTCAATATAGCTATACGCGCTAAAATGTGCGGTAACCAAAACCGCCGTGATACCATAAATGGCAATGAGGCTTTTATTTTTAAGCATTTTAGGCAACATATCAAGCGATATAAAATCTGTGTTAGGCAACTTAGGGAACACACGCCACAGCAGTAGCCCTGTGAGTAATGCCACGCCCCCAATGCTTAAAAAGCTCGCTCTCCAGCCAAGACTAAGCCCTATCACTCGCCCCAAAGGAAGCCCTAAGATAATAGCAATCGCACCGCCTGTGATGATAAAGCTTAGAGCAATGCTTTGCTTATTTTTAGGCACAAGACGCACCGCCATAGGCGAGGCAATCGACCAAAATACAGCGTGAGCACACGCCACACCGATACGAGAGAGCATAAGCATTACATAATTTTGCGATAATGCAGAGATGATATGACTTAGCACAAAGAGGCTAATCACAAGTAGCATAAGTCTTTTTAGCTCGATATTTGAGAGCAGCAGCATAAGCGGCAATGAAACAAGGGCGACCACCCACGCATACATTGTGATAAGCATACCCGCTCCAGATTCGCTCATATTAAAATCACTTGCGATAAGGCTTAGTAGCCCGATAGGCACAAATTCAGAAGTATTAAAGACAAAGACAGCAAAGGCTAAAGAGAGGAGGGCGAGATAAGGAATGCCCTCTTTAGCAGGAAGCGGTTTTTTGGCGTTTGAATCTGTGGTATGTGAATTGGTGGCGCTGCAGGATGGATTTTGCCCTTTAGTGTGGCATTCTACGGGTTTGTTCATATCTTTTGACATAAATCACTCTCCTTAGAATCGTATGCTACTTGTTGGTTTTTTGAGAGGCTAAAATTATAGCTATTAAATCACAATCTATAGCATTTATCATAGGCAATGAATTAAGTCTAATATGCAACACGTAGTGCAACAGCAAAGGATATATAGAATCTCTATTTTTGAAAAACATAAAAACAAAATTATGAATTTTTCTTTAATAAAAGTTTTTGTTTTTTTGTGTAATAATGATTCTAAACTTTAAAATAGAACACGGAGAAAAATATGCAAGAACTTGTAGAAGAAAGTCTTAAGCTTGCTGAAAACTTACAAGAAAAAATTAACTCAAACATAAGCTTAAGGGAAAAAGCTTTTCACCATAAAATGCAAAAACTTTTAAATGACCCTAAAGCCAAGGTTATGCTTATTGAATTACTTGACCGTTCATTTCGCTCAAAAGAGGCTCGAACTAGTTTTGAATTTATACATTATTCTTTAAAAAAATACGGCGTAGCTGATTTTTTCACTCTTTTTGAGAAATTTTTACTTTTTGCTTTTTTAAATCTTGGCAAATTTGCTCCAAAATTAAGTGTACCATTTTTTATACAACACTTAAGAAATGACACTAAAACTATGGTTTTAGATGCAAATGAAACAAGTTTAAAAGCTCATATACTAAACAGAAAGCAAAATCATAATATCACTTTAAATGTGAATTTGATAGGTGAAGAGGTTTTAGGCGAACTTGAAAGCAAATATCGCATCAGAAAATACGAAAAGGCTATAAAAAGTGATTATATTACTTATATATCCATAAAAATTACCACTATTTTTTCTCAAATTAATATTATAGATTTTGATTATTCTAAAGAAGAAGTAGTTAAAAGACTTGACCAACTTTATTCTTTAGCCCTAGATGAGGAAAAAAGACAAAATCAGCCTAAATTTATTAATCTTGATATGGAAGAATTTAAAGACTTAGAACTTACAGTGGCTGCTTTTATGGAAAGCATTGCTAAATTTGATATTAAAGCTGGTATAGTTCTACAAGCGTATTTGCCTGATTCTTATGAATATCTTAAAAAGCTTTTTGCCTTCTCAAAGGAAAGGGTTTTAAAGGGAATGAAGCCTATTAAAATCCGCTTTGTTAAGGGGGCTAATATGGAAGCAGAAGAATTAATTTCAAATCAAAAAGCTTGGGCTTTGCCTACTTTTAACAAAAAAATAGATACAGATAGCAATTATAACAAAATGCTTGATTTTATCTTAGAATCAGATAATTATAAATACATTAACATAGGCATAGCCAGTCATAATATTTTTGAAATTGCTTATGCTTATGTGAGAATAAAAAAAGCTAATGCCCTTGAAAGTTTTACCTTTGAGCAGCTTGAGGGTATGAGTATGCAATGTTCTTTAGAGCTTTCAAAAATGCACAATTTAATACTTTATGCCCCGGTTTGTGATGAAAAGCATTTTAATAACGCTATAGCTTATTTAGTGCGTAGGCTTGATGAAAATACCAGTGAGGATAATTTTATGAGATATTTTTTCGCTCTTAAGGTTGGTGATGAAGCTTGGAATGCTCAAAAAGAACTTTTTTTAGCCTCGCTTAAAGGTATCAAAAATCTTGATAATCACACTCACAGGATTCAAGACAGAAACAACACTCCAAAGACAGCAAGTTCATATGAAACAGGAGTATTTAAAAATGAGCCTGATACTGATTTTATTTTAGCTCAAAACAGGGCTTGGGCTCAAACAATTCTGGCTAAATATCAAAATTTAAGATCTTTAGAAATTTATCCTGTGATAGGAGAGCTTGATTTTACCCAAAATGCTTTAGAAAAAAAAGAACAAAGGGATAAAATTTATAATGAAAATATAGCTCATATTTATTTAGCCTCACAAAAAGAAATAAAACAAGCTTTAGAACTGGCTCAAAATACAAATGAAAATTTAAGTTTTGAACATTTGCATAAAATCCTAGCCAAAACAGCTCAACTTTTAAGAGAAAGAAGAGGTGATTTAATAGGCATAGCCGCTCTTGAAGTGGGAAAAACTTTTTTAGAGCTTGACCCTGAAGTAAGCGAGGCTATTGATTTTTTAGAATTTTATCCTCATTCTTTAAGCAAACTTCAAAAAGAAAATCCTAAAACTATATTCACTTCAAAGGGCTTAAGTTTAGTAATAAGCCCTTGGAACTTTCCTATAGGTATTTCAGCTGGAAGCATAGCTTCACTTTTAGCTAGTGGCAATATCGTCATTTACAAGCCCTCATCTTTATCTATACTTACAGCTTATGAGCTTTGTAAATGTTTTTGGGACGCAGGTATTAGTAAAAATAGACTGATGTTTTTACCCGCTAAAGGCAGTGATGTATCAAAATACCTTATCAATACAGATGAACTTAAAGCTTGTATTTTAACAGGAGGAGAAGATACAGCTTATGCCTTGTTAAAAACAAATCCTACTTTATGGCTTAGTGCTGAAACAGGTGGTAAAAATGCTACTATAGTCACTAAAATGGCAGATAAAGACCAAGCGGTTAAAAATATTGTGCATTCAGCTTTTTCAAATTCAGGGCAAAAATGTTCAGCCACTTCTTTGCTTATACTCGAAAAAGAAGTGTATGAAGATGAAGATTTCAAAAAATGCCTTGTTGATGCAGCTTCATCTTTAGCTGTGGGCTCAGCTTTTGAATTTAAAAATAAGCTTGCTGCCTTAGCTGATAAACCAAGTGCCAAACTTTTAAAGGCTTTAAATGAACTTGCTCCTTATGAGTATTGGGTTTTAGAAGCTAAATTTATAGATGAAAACGAGCATTTAATGACTCCAGCTATAAAATATGGGACAAAAAAAGGAGATTTCACTCATATGAATGAACTTTTTGCCCCTGTGCTCACTGTGATGAGAGCTGAAAATTTACAAGAAGCCATTGATATAGCTAATTCTACAGGATATGGACTTACTGCTGGACTTGAAAGCTTAGATGAAAGGGAATGGGAATATTTTCACACTCATATAGAAGCTGGAAATATTTATATTAACAAGCCAACAACAGGAGCTATAGTGCTTCGCCAGCCTTTTGGAGGGGTGAAAAAATCAGCCATAGGCTTTGGAAGAAAGGTTGGAATTTATAATTATGTCACTCAGTTTTTAAATATCACTCAACTTGAATCTGATGAAAAGGTTTTACAAAGTGAATTGAGTGAAGCTTTAAATGAACTGAGTTTAAAATCAAATTCATATTTCAAACAAGAGCTTCAAAAAGCAGCTTTAATGGCTCAAAGCTATTTATATCATTATGAAAATGAATTTATGCAAAATAAGGATTATGTTCAAATTAGAGGAGAGGATAATTTTTTCTCTTACAAGCCTATAAAGAATTTTGCTTTAAGAATAAGTAAAGATGATGACTTAAGCGATATTTTGTCAAGTCTTATTATCAGTAAATTTACGGGTATAAAAGCCGTTTTAAGTTATACAGACAATGATAAAATAGAATTTATACAACAAGAACTTCAAAATTTAAATTTTGATTTTGAATGCAAAAAAGAAAATAAAGAAGAATTTGCTCAAAATTTGGCTCAATATGAAAGAATCTTTTATTATGCCAAAGCAGATAGAAAGGATTTGATTTATCAGCAAGCAGCCTTACACAGTAAGATTATTAAACGGGATAAACCATTAATTAATGGACGTTTTGAGCTTTTGTATTATTTTAATGAAAAATCTTTAAGCATTTCATATCATAGATATGGAAATTTAGGTGCGAGAATTTTAAAAACAAGGAAAAGAGATGGAAATTGTAAAGATTAACACTGAAATTGCTATAACCTTTATAACATATTCAGCCTTAATGCTTTTTATAGGTTTTTATTTTTTTACTAAAAATAAAAATACTGAGGATTATTTTTTAGGCGGACGTTCTTTAGGTCCTGTTATTTCAGCTTTGAGTGCTGGAGCAAGCGATATGAGTGGTTGGCTTTTGCTTGGTTTGCCGGGTGCTTTGTATGTAAGCGGTTTTATAGAAAGTTATATAGCTATAGGACTGACTATAGGGGCTTTTTTGAACTGGAGCTTTGTGGCGAAAAGACTTAGAATTTATACTAGTGTGATAGCTAATAGCATTACTATACCTGATTATTTTGAAACAAGATTTGATGATGATAAGCATATATTAAGAGTAGTGTGTGCTCTTGTGATTTTAGTCTTTTTTACTTTTTATGTCAGCTCAGGGCTTGTAAGCGGGGCTAAGCTTTTTGAAAGCACCTTTGGACTTCAATATGAATACGCTCTTATTACTGGTACTCTTATCATCGTTGCTTATACTTTTTTAGGTGGCTATAAGGCAGTGTGTTGGACTGATTTAATACAAGGGCTTTTGATGATGGGGGCTTTAATTATTGTCCCGATTACTATGCTTAATCACTTGGGCGGTTTTTCTGAGGCTATGGAAATTGTTGCACAAATAAAGCCAGAGGCTCTTTCTATGGGGGAAGGTGTTTCAGCTCTTGCTATCATATCAGCCCTTGCGTGGGGACTTGGTTATTTTGGACAGCCTCATATTTTGGTTCGTTTTATGTCCATACGTTCAACTAAAGAAATTCCAAATGCGACTTTTATAGGCATTTCTTGGATGGCTATTTCACTTATTGGCTCTTGTTTTATAGGTGTTTTAGGCATAGCTTATGTGGATAAATTTGATTTAAGTTTAAGCGATCCTGAAAAGATTTTTATTGTGATGAGTCAGCTTTTATTTGATCCTTGGGTGGCTGGTATTTTGCTTTCAGCTATACTTGCGGCCATTATGAGCACTGCTAGTTCTCAACTTTTGGTATCTAGTTCAACCATAGCTGAGGATTTTTACCGCAGGATTTTTAGCAAAGAAGCAAGCTCACTTGCCGTGATGAGACTTGGAAGGCTTGGGGTATTGCTTGTTGCTGTCGTGGCTTTTTTAATTTCTACTGATAAAAATTCAAGCGTTTTAAGTATTGTTTCTTATGCTTGGGCTGGATTTGGAGCAAGCTTTGGCTCGGTGATGCTTTTTTCTTTATTTTGGAGTAGAATGACCAGAATAGCCGCGATTTTAGGTATGGTTACTGGAGCTATTGTAGTGGTGGTGTATAAGAATTTCCTTTCAAGCTATCTTGAAATTTATGAGATAGTGCCGGGCTTTTTATGTGCAAGTATTGTGATTATTGTAGCAAGTTTAATGACTAAGGTACGTCCGGGAACGAAAGCAGCCTATGAAACTATGCTTAAAAATCTTTAATGATAAAGGCTAATTAAAAGTCAGCTTTAATCAAAATTTTGCATTTGTTTTTTATTTTGAGGGAATAAGAAAATCTTTATACAAGATTCTCAATAATCAAGAAAGTAATTAAGATAATGTAGCAATAGCGGGAAGCTTGTAAATCCATCATCTTGCATAAAGTGCCCTCCTGTGTGGGTTTGCACAAATGTGGCTTTAAGATTTTGTGCTAGAGTGTGGCTTAAATGCGAAGGCACAATAGTATCATTACGTGCGGAAATCACAAGGCGATTAGTCGTTAAGGCGCAAAGCTTGTCATAATTTAGCTTCCCATCAATAAAGGCATTAAGCTGTGGGTAAATGCTTAAAGGCGTATCAAAGCCCGAAATCAAGATAGTTCCGCCAATACGTGTAGAATCTGGCAGGGTATTAAGAAAATTTAAAGTCGCAATGCAGCCAAGGCTATGCCCGATAAAATAGCTATGCGTATTGATATTTTGGGCTTCTTGTTGCAGGGTGGCAAGCCACTCATTCGGGGCAGGATTGTCCGCATTGGGCATAGCGGGGATAGTGGTAGAAATGCCTTTTTTGGCTAACTCATTTTTAAGCCACATAAACCAATGCTTTTGCGGATAGGCTTCAAAGCCGTGCGTGATATAAACTTGCATTTTGCTCCTTTGGTGCTTGTAGCGGATTATGCCTTAAATAGCTGTGTAAATCATAATATAAGTTTGTTGTTATTTGTGTTAAATGGAGAGCAAAAGGCTAAAAGGTGTGGCGAAATGCTTTAGGCTGCCTATTGTGAAATATTATGCTGGCTTATGCTTTACAAAATGAGTAACGCACCCATAAAGATAATCTAATACACAACGTATAGTCGCTCTTTTGAGGACACTTCAAGATTTAAAAAATCCTCTAGGGCTATCTCCTCATAAGCACTGATAAAGACAAACACATTCTCTGCCTTTTGCAAATATGCTAAGAGAGACTTCTCATAATTCACAATATAATAGCAATCCTCGCATTTATAGAGCCTAGATTCTATGATTGCTTTTAAAGGCTTATCTAACGTTTTGCCACTTTACAAGGCGAGATTTCGTGCTTTATCAAATGGTGTGAGAGAATTACTCATTTTTAAGTGCAAATGTCCCTCTTTATTTATGATTTCGGGCTTAGATTCTAAACTATATACGCAAAAGCTAGATTCTGTACTTGAATCTTGGGTATTTTTGATTTTTTGTGCGGCACGTTTTACGCGCTCAATCGTAATATCGCTTATTGCAGGATTTTTACTTCCTAGCTCATTTTTACAAAAATCATAGGCGGTTTTGGATTTTGCTTCATCTATTTTTTCATCAAGTTGGACTAGGATAAACTGACGATTGCCGCCATCTTCTGCATTTAGCTCCATAACGGCTTGGGCGGTGGTGCCACTGCTAGCAAAGAAGTCTAAAACAATATCCCCTTCCGCCTTAGAATCTCCTCCCTTGTCATTGCGAGAATGCGTAGCATTCGTGGCAATCCATTCTTTAGAATCTTGGATTGCTTCGTTACTTCGTGCCTCGCAATGACTAACATTTAAGCTATGAGGCTTGTAATCCCCCCCCCCCCCGCAGAATCTAGGGCATTATTGGCAGGATTTGGAGAGGTAGAGACTTCTAAGATCCGTTTAATAAGTTCAACTGGTTTAGGGCTATCAAAAATAGGTTCATTATCTATTGGGATTTGAAACATCTTTTTTAAGTTTTCAGAAGCTTCGTAAGCACTTCCTAAATTTTCAAAAATAGTTTTTGGCGTAACGGGTCTTTCCTCATTTAAAAATATTTTAATTTGTGGCACAGAATCTTGCTTCTTGCCGTAGTAGATTCTGTTGTCTTGGTCCAACTCGTCAAATTCATCTTTTGTGATTCTCCAAACTCTAGCATATTTTTTACCACTTGGTGTTGTTACTTCATAATATTTTGCAGATTTTTTATTGCCTTTCATACTTATTGAACCAGCTTTAAATGCACCTCTTGGGTCATTATCTAAGTTTTTATAATTTCCCTCAAAATTTGGCAACTCCATATATTTCTTTGTTAAGAATTCACCCTGTGTTTTAGCATAACATAAAATATATTCGTGGTCTTTTCTAAAAGTTTTTGTTTGCTTCATCGTTCCTCCAGATGAAGCATTTTCCTCTATTTTTCGCCACATTAAACACGCTACAAAATTCTCCTCCCCGAAAATTTCATCACAGAGTAATTTTAAATTTGCTTGTTCGTTATCATCAATGCTAATGAAAATCACGCCATCATCTTTGAGTAAATCTCTTGCGAGTTTGAGGCGAGGCAGCATAAAGCTAAGCCACCCGCTATGAGAGCGACTGCTTGTAATGGATTTAAAAACTTTAATGTTTGAGATTCTATTGCCTCTCCATTTTCGTTGATTTCTAATAGTCCTACTTCTTTTAGAATCTCTTTATAATCTGCCCTGAAATCATCGGGGTAGATAAAGTCATCTTTCCCTGTGTTATAGGGCGGGTCGATATAAATCATTTTGATTTTTTGGCTATACGCGGATTTTAAGATTTTGAGTGCGTCTAAATTATCGCCTATGATAATGCTGTTTTGGGCGAGATTGCTTTTGTCATTTTGAGTGAGATGGGAAGTCTCTTTTTGAGATTCTTCAGTCGCTTTCGCTTCTTCAGAATGACAAGGTGTTTCTTTCACTTCTTTAGAATGATAAAAGTTAATGTCGCTAGAATCGCAAGAGTTAGTATTGTCAGAATGACAAGCATTAGTATTGCTAGAATCATAAAATGTTTCTTTATGTTTTAGCTCCTTTTGGCAAGGGGTATTATACAAAGCATTTGCTAAGCCCTTACCCGTGAACGTTAGCTCATAGCCTTGCATATTGGCTAGATTCTCATCTATACCCAAAAGATAGCTTAAGGCTTTCAAATCAATGTGATTTTCTTTTAATACTTCTTTGGCATTATGCTGTAAAAATGCTTTGAATTGCTCCTTAAAATGCTCTTTAGAATCCGTGCTATCGATGATATTTATGCCTTGTGCTTGAAGTGCGGATTTGTCATTATGATTTAGCATTTTCTCTCCTTTGCAGTGCTTCTTTTAGGACTTCTAAAAGTGCTTGTTTGTTGATTCTAGTTTCAAATATAATTTGTATATTACTCTCTTTTAATTCTTGCTGAAGTTTGTCAAAAAAGACTTTTGCATAATCGATTTTTTGCTGCTCTTTTTTGGGTATATCGCTATATGTATCATAGCCCTTACTCTCGCAAATAAAAAAGATTTTTTTACCATTGCTATTTTCTAAAAAATAGGCAAAATCTGGCTCATAGTTTTTATATGGTGTGGGAATGCTAAGCTTGGGAAGTTTGGCAAAGACTTTGAGGGTTGAATGCTCTAGCTTTGTATGACGTTCTTCTATAATAGCTTTTTCTATATTGGAATCACAGATAATATCTTCATAGAGATAATTATCGGGCGTTTGTCCTTGCTCTCTATAATGTCCTAGCTTTTGCATATCTATGGAATCTTTTATATTGCCATTTTTATCAATGAGGCTATAATAATTTGATGAAAAAATATTGCAAGAAAAGTCATAATCTATGCTTTGGAGAAGATTTGTATGAATGCTCTCTTTTATGCAGGTTTTGAGGCTTTCAAAAGCTTTAAAAGGGGAATTGTAGAAATATGTTTTATCAAGCTTATTATACACTTGGATTAAGAAAGATAAGGGTAGCTGTGTCTCTTTAACAAAGTCTAATAGTCGATTGTGTATGTCTTTGGTTATTTCTGCTTCATAAGAGATGTCTTCTAGTGTCTTGGTTTGCAATGTTTGTATCGTGTTTGTTTGGGTGTTAAACATCTTTTTTTCATAAATGATATGCTCTTTTGCTATCTTGTTTGCCCTAAAGGCATTGGCTATATCATCAATGAGTTGTTTGTGCTGGATATTTTTATAGACAATCTTTGCCTTTTTATTGACTAAATCCCATAGCTCTTTAAAATCTTTGGCTAAATCTTGCTTTATTTTTACTTTTTTAGAGGGGAGAGAGGCATTAATAATTTGCTTATGTTTATTCTCTGTGGCTTTGAGGGCGTTTAAAATCTCTGTAAATTTAATGCCTAAAAGCTCTTTACATCGCTCATCATTACGCAAAAACTCATCAAGCGGCTTTAGAATCGTGTAATTATTCTGTGTCTCATTAAATGCTATCATCTTTTCATCTTCAAGACGTATTAAAATGCGTGAGGCTTGGCTTTTATTAAGACCAAATTTTGCGAAAAACTCCTTCTATGTTTTCATTATTGCATTCAAAGCTTAAATCATTGACTTCTTTTTGCAATGTGTCTATAAAGCCAGATTCTCTAGCACTGACTACAATATCAAGGTAATTTATATCATAAAAGGCATTATCATCATAATTAAAATATCTATGTGTGATTCTTTTGCCTGTGCTATTTACGCATAGTCTCAAGCCTCGCCCTACTTGCTGATGAATGCTTGTCTCTTTATCTGTGGAGGCTAATTTCACAAGAGTAAAAACATTAGGATTATCCCAGCCCTCCTGCAATGCCCAAACACTAAAGATAAATCTCAAAGAAGTATCAAAGGATAATAGCTTCTCTTTATCTTTTAGAATCAATGCTATATCGGCGGCTTCTTGGTTGTCCTGATTTTTGCTGTCTTTGGAAGAAAGTTTTGCATCGCCGCTAAAATAGCCTTGATGAACGCGTAAATTGCCACTTTCATCAAAATCTTTTGTTAGATATTCTCTATAAGATTTGGGTAAATCCTGCTTTAGAATCTCTTTTCTTTTTGCTTTGTATAATGCTTCAAATTCATCTTTGATAAATGCTTTATCACCTCGAAAATCTGCAATATTTGGGATAAAAAATAAGCTTAACGCTTTGATATTTTTTTCAAAATGCAAATCAATAGCAATTTTTAGAATCCTAGAAATCTCTTCTTGACTTAGGGCATTTTCTTTTTCTATGATTTGCTTATTGCTTAAATACACTTTATTAGATTCTATATTCATTATCTCTATGCCATTCAAGCCGATTTTACCACAGTCGTCGCCTTTTTTAAGGATAATCTCTTGCTCTATATCGCTATTATTATAGATAAAAATTGCTCCTTTTTTATTAGCACTTTTAAGCCTTAAGCCCGTGGCTTTTGTGCTGGCATTATTAACCCTTATTTGCTTAACAAGATATTGTCTAAATGCACTCATAAAATCTAAACAATATGCCATATTACTCAATTCATCTGTCTTCTCTTTAGGAAAAGTCGCTCCAAAGCGGAAATATAAGCTTTTAAGCTTATTAAAGTTTTGCTTGAAAGCCTCGCCTTTTAGCAAATGCGGCTCATCAATAATGCTAATGGGATTAAGGGCGATAATATTTTCAAAAATGCTCTTGGTATTAAACAAGCCCTCATTTGCCCTATTTAAAATATTACTATCTTTATCAATCGCACTATTGGTTAAAACAAGGAGGCTTAGCTCATCTGTATTTTTGATATATTGACTGATAATTGCACTTTGAGATTCTCGCCCTGTATAAAAATATGTTTTGATATGCTTTTAATATTGGATATAAAAATAATCTTTTGTAAGCTGTATATTTTGCTTGATAGATTCTAAAATCGCCTTGCGTGGGACAAAGAGAATGAATTTATTTTGCTGAAAACTTTTGTGAAGTTCAAAAATCAAATTAAGATAAGTAAAAGTCTTGCCCGTGCCTGTCTCCATAAGAATATCGATATTTAAATTATCGCTTATATTTTTCTTAGACGGTAAATGAGACGAATTAGACATATTATAAAACTCCTGCAAACATTGCTTGAGATTGCTATGAGTCTTAAAATCATAATGTACCAATATGCTTTTAATATTATCAATACAATGCTGCTGGTAGTCTTGCTTTTCAAAAATCATTTTACCTCCATTATGTTAGAGTATTTGTATTAGGGTATCGCCTCTCAAAAAATTATTTTCTCCCATCTTCTAAGACTTTAGATTCTCCATTGGATTCTATTTCTAGCACGACATAAGGAAGCCCTTGCTTGTTTAGCTCTTGCATAAATGGATCAGGGTTGTTTTGCTCCATATTCCACACACCCGCACCTTGCGTTGCCTCTTTGGTAATTTTAGCGGAGTCTTCGCTCTCAATTTCGGTCATTACCGCTTTGGTAACTCCCTCATTTCGAGCTTGACAACCACTAAAATTCCTCAAAGACGCTGCCGCAATAGTATTTGATTTATCATCTAAAATCTTAGAATTTCTATCACTACTTGCCACTTCCACACAATTCTTATTGTTTCCATTTTGCAACTCTAGCGCATTATCAATTCCTTGATATTCCCCACCTTTTGGCATATCCTTGTTTGCCTCCAAACGCATTTGGATTTTAGAATCTGCAAATTCTAAGGTTGCAGATGAATTTTTGGGGTTGTGCGAGGTAAGCGAATGAGGCGTATTAGACATACTCCGCAATGAAGCGTCCGCTGCACTCCCCAAAAAGTCGCTACAAACTGAATTTGCCCCAACTCCCCATTTACCTTCGCAAATGAGTTTCGCCCCAATCATCGCCGGCACGCCTGTGGTATAGCTCACACCCTGCGCATTCACTTCGGCGTAGCATTTCTCGTGTTCGCAAATATTATAAATATAGATTGTGCGCTCTTTGCCGTCTTTCAACCCTTTCATATAGCAGCCAATGTGTGTCTGCCCTTTAGTGCGAGAGGCTAGACTTGCAGGGTCGGGTAAAAGCGTCTTTAGCACTTCTATTGGCACAATCTTTTGCCCCTTATGCTCCACCTCATCAACCCTCAAAAAGCCGATGTTTTCAAGGCATTTCATATGCGTGAGATAGCTCTCTCCAAAGGTCATAAAAAAGCGGATTTGCCTTAAGCCCTTAATGTTTCTTATTAAAGATTCTAGCTCCTCGTGGTAGAGGAGGTAAGAGTTTTTCACACCTACTTCTGGGTATTCCCACTCTTTCATCAATGCTAGGGGTGCGATGTCTCGCCACTGCCCCCCAAAGTAAGATTCCACCTTCAAATCCTGCGTATTGCTTTCTAATCTAAAATGCTTCTCCTCTCGCTCAAATTTGCGATAAATGCTATCTTGCTTTAAGTCAGGATTGAGGGCGAGGTCAGTAGGAGAGACAAGAGAATGTGTGGCTTCTATGGGCTTGTCTTTTTGCGAAAAATCGCGGAGTTTGTCGCTCACTTCGTCAATAGACGTTTTAGTCTTATTTCCTTGTTCGCTTCTGCACAACCCCGATTTTTCATCAAAAATACTTCGCCCTTGCCGCGTTGTTAGATTCTGTGTGTTTATAGAATCCGCATGAGATTCTGCCCTACTTTCTTGCGTTCTAAGATTGGTGGTGGTGCTTTCGTAGCTTTTGGCACTTTTCAAGGGTGAGCTAGACATAGAGTCTGCGATATCCCTTGAAAATGTGCCAACATCTGCGGAATGATTGCCCCAAGCTGAATGCCCTGAATCTCTCACCCAATATCTTGCTTTTGAACTCACCTCCCTCAAATTAATCTCCGGATTAAAATTTGTCGCAAACGCATAGCCGTGGTCTCCTGCATTGCAATCAAGTATATCAATGCTATGAATCTCATCAAAATAATGCTTCTGCGCATAGGCACAAAAGATATTAGTTACGCCCGGGTCAAAGCCACTGCCTAAAAGCGCGTAAATCCCCGCTCTCTTGTAGCGGGTATCATACGCCCATTGCTCTTTGTATTCAAAATGTGCATTATCGGGGTGCTCATAGTTTGCAGTATCTAAATAATGCGTTTTTGTCCTTAAGCACGCTTCCATAATGGCTAAATCCTGATAGGGCAGAGCGACATTCACCACCAAATAGGGCTTGTATTTTTCTATCAATGCCACTAGAGTTTCTACGCTATCTGCATCAACAAAATCTACCTCGATTTCCCCCAAGCCCTTAGCCTTAATAGAATCCGCTATCGCCTGACATTTAGAAATCGTGCGTGAGGCTAAAATAATGCGTGAAAATACATCTCTATTCATCGCCATTTTATGGGCTACCACACCACCTACACCACCTGCCCCAATTTGTAGCACTACCTTGCCTACATTTCCTTTACCCATACGCACTCCTTTAGTAACCATTCACATTATTGTAACATTTTATTCTATATCATCGCTGCATAATCCTTACACAAAAGGGGTATTACGGATTCATAAATCAAATATGCTATGATTGAACATTTTATTTAAAAAGGCTGCTTATGTTACTCTCCTGTGCTATTTCACAAGCTTTTGAGGGCTATCTCACATTGCAAAATGCAATTACAAATGACTTTGAGCTAAGCGGTATCGCCCCTTTAGAATCTGCCTCATCTTCGCAAATAAGCTATATTGACCAAGATAAATATATCACTTCACTTGCAGATTCTAAGGCGGGGGCGGTGCTCATACGGCAAAATCTACTTGAAAAAATCCCTGCACATATACAGCCCTTAGTGGTAGAAAATCCTCATTTAGCTTTTGCACTGCTTTCAGCGCTATTTGCACAGCCCTGCTTCGCACTTGAGAGTTCTACACAAAATCAAATCGCAAAGAGTGTGCAAATCGCCCCAAACGTACATATTGGAGAGAATGTGAGTATTGGTGAGGGCAGTGTGATTATGCCCGGGGTAGTGATTGGCGCGAATGTCCGCATTGGGGAATCTTGCAAAATTTATCCAAATGTTGTTATCTACTGTGATAGTCTTATTGGCAATCGTGTGAATATCCACGCGGGGAGCGTGATAGGCTGTGATGGCTTTGGTTACGCGCATACAAATGATGGCAGACATATCAAAATCGAGCATAACGGACGTGTGGTGATAGAAGATGATGTGGAAATTGGGGCGAATAACACTATCGATAGAGCTGTGTTTGGGGAAACACGCATTAAGCAAGGCGTAAAAATCGATAATCTCGTGCAAATCGGGCATAACTGCGTAGTGGGAGAACACAGCATTTTAGTTTCACAAGTGGGCTTGGCTGGCTCTACCACCACCGGACGCAATGTCGTTATGGGCGGACAAGCAGGGACAGGCGGACATATACATATCGGCGATTTCGTGCAAATAGCAGGACGTGGGGCCGTAGGTAAAAATCTCCCGCCACATACTAAATGGGGCGGACATCCGCTTATGGAGCTTGATGAGTGGATAAAATTCTTTGTCTCTTTACGCAGAATGGTAAAGAAAAGCCCTAAAATGAAGGAAAAATGATATACCTTCAACATATCTTAACAAGACTCAAGCTACAAACTAGAGCTTTTTAGCCAAGATTCTATAAAAGTTTCCAAACAACCAGCAGAGAGTGAGAAGTATATCCTCAAGTGGGAAAGATAAACACTAAAGCCTATCTACCCATAAAAGATTCTAATCCTAGCATAAAGGCACCAGGTATAGAGCCGCCGTGTGTCTTATTAGTAATTTCTACAAAGACTACATTTTTTGGGTTAATAGCGGCCTTTTGGTAGATTTTCACCACAGATTGAATGTCATATAAAGGCTTTTTTGCATTAGGGGTTTTGTGTTTATTTTGCCCCTCTTTCTCTAAACTTCCGCGCGTAAAAATGATATGTGATTTGAGGGGAGCATTCTTTGCGACAAGCGTTTTATAAGATTCTATAAATGCCCCATTCCCCCACCATAGCGATGGTGAAGCACAGACATAATGTGTAAATGCCGCATTTACACTACTCATCGTATGTAGGACAAAAAGCCCTCCAAAAGAATGCCCAAAAAGCAGCTCTTTGCTAGGTGTGCCAAAACGTTTGTGTATGGTAGGCTTTACTTGATGAATGAGAAAATCGAGGAATGTATCTATCCCGCCGCCTCCACTAAACTCATCTTGCAGGTGCTTATCAAGTATAGGCGTGTAGTCATAAGTCCTTAGTTCCCTATCAAAAGCGAGTGTGCTATCGTGGGCAATGCTTACAATGATGGGTAATGCGTGGATAGAATCTGCGGCTTTATCTATCGCAATGGTATTAAGTAGCATAGGAAAAAATGCGTTTCCATCAAGTGTATAAAAAATGCTTGTGCTATCTATTTTTTGCTTAGGCTTAGCAATGTAAATGGTATAGAATCTCCCTGCTTTATTTTGCATACGAAAAGATTCTATATGAAAAAGTGCCTTTGCTTCTTGTGTGATAGCAGGAATCTCCTGCGAGGGTGCGCCATAGGTAAAGATGCACAGAAATGATAAAAAAGCTATGATGTGCTTCATTGTTTATCCTTGTTCAAATAAAGAATAATACATAAATTCACAGAAAATAACGACCAAATCCCGCAAGGGAATAGCAAAGGAAAATATTTATAGATACAGAATCTAATGGTGCATTCCACTATCATAAAGCATATATTAGAATGTTGTACTCTACCTTGAGCACGTTGTAAAATAATAAAACTTGCTCCTCTCTCATACGCAGTCCTTAAACTTTCCTCAAAAAGCCCAAAGCCGCACATTAAAGAGCTCTCTAGGAAATAGCAGTAAGTCTAAGTGCGGCTTTAGCAGTATAAATGCTTGAAGGTATTACACTGCAAAGGGAGAAATTAAGATAAAATAAGGGCTGAATTTACATTAATTAAAGGAGATTCTATGACACTTGAAAATATTGTTACTTTTTTAGATACAAATGCTCCGGCGTTTTTAGCCACATTAGGCAATTGTGGTAATCCTCGTTTGCGTCCTTTCCAAAGCCCACTTTTATATGAGGATAAAATCTACTTTTGTACCTCAAATGCTAAAAATCTCTACAAACACATACAAGCCCATAGCGGGATAGAGATTTGCTCTTGTGCGGCAGATGGCACATTTTTACGACTAAGGGGAAATGCTGTGTTTGAAAATAATCTAGCGGTAAAACAAGCGATGTTTGCGAAATTTGAAAGCGTTAAGGCAAAATACACTACGCCTGCAAATCCCTCATTTGAAGTCTTTTATCTTGCAAATCTAAGTGCAAGAAAACAAGCCCTAAATGGCGACATAGAGATGTATAAGGCTTAGAACCCCGCCCTGTTTGATGGGGCTATTCTCCTTTTTCCTCTTGTTTCTCTATCTGCGTGATGTTAAGCAAAATAAACTTATAGCATAGATAAATTACCACAACCCATACAATCAACATAAGAATAGAAGTGAGCATATCGCCTCCTTAATATAAATTTATTCTTTTTTTTTGTATTGTATCACATTATAAGGTTTCCCCACTTTTTAACCCCTCCCGCTTCAAAGATATGCCTCTCGCCCCACATTTGCAAAATGAGTCTATTAAGTTTAGAATCTTTGTTCTATTTTCTTTTTGCATTAAGGGGGAGGGGCTTAAATATGCAAGTGTAGGCTGGTGCTAAAACACAAGCGCGAGGTCGCTCCCTCCCCTTATATCCTCCAACCCTACGACGCTTTAAAGAGATTAACACTTCGTGCGATTGATTTTATACAAGTGAGGATATACTTCACTTGTGGGGAGAACAAAGATTCTATACTTTAAAGAAACTCTCTTTGTCCTTACGGGATTTACTACGCTGTATGCAAGTGTGGATTCACTCCAAACGAGCAAGATTAAGCGATGATAAAACCACAACAGCGTAGATTTATAAGCATAATAGCTTAATACGTATGAGAATCTCCCTCTATCTCACTTTTAGTAATCTTCACCCTATCCATCTTATGCCACACATACACGATATAAGCCACCACAAAAGGCACTAGTAAGGACACATAGCCCATTACAGAGAGTGTGTAATAGCTCGAGGAAGCATTTTGTATAGTAAGGGAGCTTTGCAAATGCGCGATAGAAGGGTAAAATGCACTTTGTCCCAACCCCACGTTTAAAAGCACCGTCATACCCACAAACACACTACCTACAGCTAGAGGAAAAATGCCTCTTGTGCTGCCCCTAAAGACATTCATATAAATCCCTGCTAATACTGCTCCCACGCCCACAAACAATCCCACTATCAAATAAGGCATATCTAAAAAATTATGCAAATACACATAATCACGCAACTCCACTCTGCCATCTACCCCCACATAGAATCCACTTTTTAGGCAAATCCACACTAAAAATCCAAGTATGCAAGGCACAAAGGCGATACTCACTATGAGGATAGCTTTTCTAGCACGTTTAGCAATTTGCATATCATCAATATTATTTAAAAAATAACTCGCCCCTAGAATCTGACTTAAAAACACTAGAGCTAATCCTAATAAATAATTTCCCCCATTAAGCAGCGCCTCTAGTCCTCTGCTTGCCACACTCCACGCTACAAAGTTACGTTCATCAAGCACAAAATGAGCGCCGCTAAAAAATGTGCTTAATGCCACGCCGATGAAAAACACGCCAAAAACGCCATTAATCCACAAAAATACCTCATATACCCTTGAACCAAGCATATTTCCTGCTTTTTTACGATATTCATAGCTCACCGCCTGAATGATGAAGCAAAACAAAATCACAAGCCACACCCAATACGCCCCGCCAAAGCTTACGCTATAAAATAATGGAAACGCAGCGAAGCACACACCACCAAAAAGCACCAAAGTAGTGAATCCAAGCTCCCACTTGCGCCCCAAAGCATTAATAAGCATAGATTTTTCTAACTCATTTTTAGCGATAAAAGGCAAAAGGCTCTGTCCGCCCTGCACGAAAAACATAAACACAAGCAGCCCACCAAGCACACTTACCACAATCCACCAATATACCTGCAATCCTGCCAAATCAAGTCCAAAAAACATCACTTGCCCCCTTTTTGCACACTTTGCATTAAAGGCGTATGCTCTTCCTCAAAACCCTTTTTGATACTTCGCACCATAATGCTTATTTCCGCACAAAGCAGGGTAGTAAAGAGAATCGCAAAGATGAAAAAAGATATTTGCACATTCACGCTTGAGAGATTTGTAGCAGCAATCCCCACCGGAAGCAAATCCTGTATCGCCCAAGGCTGCCGCCCCACTTCTGCAACTATCCACCCCGCTTCAGCAGCGATATAACCAAAGGGAATTGCTATCACGCATAACCATAGAATCTTGCGGAATTGCACAATATTATTTGCCATTGCTAAATAAAGCACCACGACAAAAAGCACAAAAAACGCGCTGCCTAAGGCTACCATTAAATGAAAACTATAAAAAGTCAAAGCAATGGGCGGTATCGCCTCTTGTGGTGCGTGCAAATACCCATAGCCAAAGTCCTTTATGTGCGTTTGTATCACTTCTTTGAGTGCATTCATCGCCTCTGTGTCATTCTGTGCCTTTGCTTCTTTATAGTCTTTGAACGCCTGCAGAGCAATTTTGCCATTTTGGATTCTAGAATCTATCCCTACAACACCCTTTTCCTCATTCCCATAGAGCAAATCCTCAATACCCGCTACAAAGCTATCTGGGCTGCGATTGCCCAAGATAGAGAGGGCATAGGGTATAGTTATGTCAAACAAAAATACCTCTTTATCATCGCCGGGCTGTTTGCTAGGATTTAAAATCCCAAAGGCAGTGATTCCCGCACGATGCTCTCCTTGATAAATACCCTCCATTGCGGCAAGTTTCATTGGTTGGTGTTGTGTTACCCGATAGGCGCTTTCATCACCGCTAAAAAATAAAAATATAGAGGTAATAAGTCCAAAACTCGCCCCTACCACAAGGCTTTTTTTCGCCTCGCTGATAAATCGCCCTTTTAATAGATAAAGCGCGGAAACACCCACGACAAAGAGCGCAGAAATGACATAGCCACTTGCCACCGTGTGGAGAAACTTTGGGATTGCCACAGGAGAGAGAGCCACCTCCCAAAAGCTACTCATCTCATTACGTGCACTATCGGGATTAAATATCGTGCCGATGGGATATTGCATCCAGCCATTTGCCACGAGTATCCAAAACGCGCTGAGATTGCTCCCTAAGGCGACGAGCCAAGTAGAAAGCAAATGGAATCTTTTAGAGACTTTATCCCAGCCAAAAAACATAACCGCAAAGAATGTAGCCTCCAAGAAAAATGCCATAATACCTTCAACCGCTAAGGGTGCGCCAAAAATATCACCCACAAACCAGCTATAATTTGCCCAATTCGTGCCAAACTCAAATTCCATAATAATACCCGTAGCCACGCCAATGGCAAAATTAATCGCAAAAAGCGTTAGCCAAAAGCGCGTGATTTTACGCCATTGGGGATTATTGGTTTTGACATAAATGCTCTCCATAATCGCTATGACAAAAGAAAGCCCTAATGTCAAAGGCACAAACAAAAAATGATAAAGTGCAGTGAGGGCAAACTGCGCCCTGCTCCAATTCACGCTTGAAAGCTCATTTAGCATTTCCATAGCATCTCCTTAGTGTTTTTGGGCGGTGAGATTGTCTATCACAAATGCGCTTTTGTTTTCATTGCTGCCTAGTGTTGAGAGACTATTATCATAGATACATATTTTTAGTATCACAAAAATAACAAGAATCTTTATAATGATAATTTTCCATAATGTTTTACCAAGTGTCAAATGTTTAAATCCATCAATATATAACATAGCCATTTTCTTCACAAATCTCACGCAAATACCTTTTAAATTATCACATAACAAAGCGCAGGATTTTAACAAATTTCATACATTTTATGGCATCAATTTGCCACTTTTTTGCAACAAAATCGCCCTATTTTGAGCGATAATGATAATTTTATTTTACTTTTTGTGTTTTGATGTAAAATTACACTTTCTTTATAATGTGAAATGTAAAATCATTAGATTTAAACTAAAAAGTCTTTATTCTCTCCGCAAGTGAGGAATACCCCGCTTGTATAAAATCGCACGATAATGCAAACCTCATTAAAGTGTAGCAGAAGGATAAGTAATGCCGATTTTGGAACAATATTTTAAAACTTTTCACCACCTGCCGCCGCCTAGCGCACCCTCATCTACCGCACCTATTCAAGCGCCATTAGACTTTTTAAGCATTTTATTTTGTGTGAATGAGCGCAACCTGCCGCTTTTTACACAATGCCAAAGCTTTATAAACATACTCCATACTTTTGCCCTCCCTTATCAATCCCCTATACAAAACACCAATTTGCTAGATTCTATCCTTGATTTACAGGCACATATCCTCACTGAAAATCCCCATATGTTAGAATCTTTGCTGCCTTATTTTGCAAAGCTCAATCTCGCCTCTGTGATAAATGATGATGAGTTAGCCCAATTTGTCGCCTTAAAAAATGCTGCCTCACATTTGCATAATGCCATATCTCAAACGCCTAAAACCGCCATAGCAAAAGATACAAAAGCACTACGTGAAGCTTTTTATACCATTTATGAATCACTTCTCCCCCTGCTACCAAATGCCCAAGACACTCTCGCACAGATAAAAGCAAAACTTGAAGAGCAGCATTTGTGCATTGGCGTTACAGGTGTGCTAAGTGCGGGGAAATCCACCTTTTTAAACGCCCTTTTAGGAGAGGAGATTCTAGGCAGCTCAAATATCCCAGAAACAGCTAATCTAACGATCTTGCGCTATGGAGACAAAACAAGCGCAAAAGTGCATTTTTGGAGCAAGGAGCAATGGGCGGATTTATGCGAAGAGGCCAAGTATGATGAACATCTTAAAGTTTTTGTGGCAGAGTGCAAAGCGCATTTTGGCAAGGAACTTGAGCGCTACATTACCCAGCCTCACACATCACAAGAGATACAAGCCCAACAGCTTAGTGCTTACACTTCTGCTAATCACCCCAGCAAATTATGCAATTTGATTCAAGAAGTCGAGCTTTTCACACCATTGGATTTTCTCAAAAATGGCGTGGAGATTGTTGATACACCCGGGCTTGATGACCCCATCACTAAACGTGAGGACATTACCCGCGCTTATATGCAACATTGCGATACGCTAATCCACGTGATGAATGCTAGCTGTGCGGCAACGCAAAAGGATATTGATTTTATTTTAGAATCTTTATTAGAGCAAAATATATCACGGCTACTTGTGGTGCTAACGCGCATTGATTTATTAAGCAAAGATGAGCTTAATGCCTCGCTTGAATACACCAAATCAAGCCTTATCACTCAGCTAAAAAACGCTAACTACAAAGGCGATATTGCCCAAATCATCTCACGTATTGACTTTATCCCTCTTGCAGGATATGCCGCCCTGCTTCATCGCACTGCTACTGCCACAAGTGATATAAATATCACATTAGAGCAAAGCGGGATTTTAGATATAGAATTATATTTACAAAAAATGCTTTTAGGGGAGGATAGCCTTAAGGCTCGGGATATGCTGTATCTTGCTTATAAGGCATTGCACAAAATCGCACAAGAGAGCGCGGAGGCAATCTCACTGAAAACCGCCCTACTCAATGCAAACAAGGCAGATTTAGAAAAAATTATCGCTAAAGAAAAAGCCCATAATGAAACACTTTTGCGTGAGTTAGTATCTTTAGAATCCCAACTCAATGCCCTCTATGATGAGCTAAAAAACTTCCTCCACGCCCTCCATTCCCTTAGTGCTAATACCCTCTCTAAAGTCGCCACAATCCTTAGAGACAAGATTTTTGATGATATGATGTATGATTACGGGCGGGGCGCGAGGATAGAATCTAGTGCTTTGCATAAAATGATAGAGCTAAGTTTAAAAGACTGCTTTGCCGATATTGGACGAGAATATCGCTATAAATTAAGTAAAAAAATCACACAGCTAAAAGATGCTATCGCTGCAACAGAAGAACCCACGCTCCCACCCATTCACTTTCAGCTTAAAAACGCCGAGATTGCACCCATTATGCAGCCACTACTCAATGATATAACCGCACTTATCAAATCTACCAAAAAAGACCAAAGCTTAAAAAATGCTCTAGAAGCACTTTTTAACACACTTTTTTCATCTTTTGCTACCCTCATTGAGAGCAAGAATAAAGAAATTAACACACTCTTTATGGCACATTTTGATGAAATTGCCCAATATCAAAAAACACTCATTCACACAAAAATCGCACAAAAAGAGCAAAGCCTCCAAACTGCATTAGCCCAGCACGATAAAGGCGACACGCAGGAGCAAAAACAAGCCCTTGACGCACAATACAAGCAGCTCAAAGCCCTTATAGATAAGATAGAAAATGCGTTAGGGTATTTGCATTAAATAAAGCATAGGAAGCAAGATGAAAGACATAACTAAAAACACGCAAAGCCCACTTTTAGAGCGATTTATCACAGAATATATCCAAGCGAAAAATCAAGCTCTGCAAAAGAGCAATCCCCTCCACGCCCTCATTGACAAAGTCCAATATCTGCTAAGCCAAGTAACGCCACTAGATTCCCACACGCTCCATACCTTGCAATCGCTCCATCAAAGCATACAAGAGCCGATGAAAATCGCTATTATAGGGCAGTTTAGCAGCGGCAAATCCACATTTTTAAATGCACTCTTAGGACAGAGTATCCTCCCTAGCGGGATTACACCAATTACGGCTAAGATTTGTCATATCACTTATGGGGTGGATTACGCACTTGAGATTACCTATAAAAATGGTAACACCGCCACTAAGCCTCTCTCCTATCTCGCGCAAGTAAGCACGGCTGAAAATGCAAAAATTGCCTTTTACAAACTCTATGCACCATTACCACTGCTTAAAAGCATTAACTTCCTTGATACGCCCGGATTTAATTCCCTTAATCAAAGCGATACAGACACGACAAACGCTATGTTAGAAAATGTAGATGGCATTATTTGGCTTACCCTTATTGATAATGTCGGCAAACAAAGCGAAAAGGAGATTATCCTTTCACACATCAAACGTTACGCGAGTAAGAGCCTCTGTGTGCTAAATCAAAAAGATAGATTAAAAAATCAAGCCGAGATTGATGTGAGCCTTGAATATGCAAAAAAGGCATTTGCAGGGCTTTTTGAGGACATCATCGCCATATCGGCAAGAAATGCACTCCTCTCTTATGAAGCATTGCAAAATACGCAAACACAGGCAAACAATACCACAGAATCTGCTCAAGCAGCAGCTTTAAGGGCAGATTCTCATATTGATGATGTGATTGCATTTTTACAAACGCATATCGCGCCCCAAGCCACACAGGCAAAGGAGCACACCATACGCACTAAGTTACGACAGCTTACACTTACCTTTGCGCGTTTAAGCCTCCACACCACCTTGCGTTTTAAAGGGCTTCAATCGCTCCTTTCATATTCACCTATAACTTTTAGTGAATCTTACCCTCAAAGTGCATTCTATAAGTCATTTCCTACACTTTTTCATACTCTTGAATCTCAACTTGAGACACTCACGCAACATATTTATGCTGCCCTTGAAAAGACACAAAAAGACTTCATACGAATAGATAAAAAATTTGGTATTACAAAGGCATATCAGCAGCCAAAGGAGATTACTACGCTTCCTAGAGAGCGGTTAAGCCTAAGTTTGTGTGATATGGATTCTCATTTTGCGAGAGATTTTATCAAACTTGGTTTTGATATGAATGCCAAAGGAGCCGAGTTTGAATCCTTGCTACAATCCCACATAGGGAATTTGAAAAGCCTTATCATACAATGGGGGCAATCCTTTATCCCCGTCTTACAAAGCCCACTTTTGCAAAAGAGCATTGATAACATAATAAGCGATTATGAGCATTTAGTAAGAGAGCATTGTGAGCGGCTAAATGCACAATTTATGCTATTTAGCAAGATTCTAAGCTTGAATTATCCTCTTGCAATTAATCTCTGCCTTAATACAATTAGCCTAAAAATCCAAGAAGCCCTAGAAAAGCATAGCAAAAGTCCTGACACGCTCCCACTTTTTAACCCTACCCTAGAAAATATCCGCGATGAGCTAAATAATGGGCTACACTTTGGCTTTTTACAAGAGCATTTATTGACCCAGCCTTTGCATAAAAAGGCATTATGGCAATTTGAATACGACCAAAAGGCATTATGTAAAAAACAATGCGAAGCAATCGCTACCCACAAAGAGCAATATATGCATCACTATACACAGCTTAAAGCCCTCCTAAAGGAGCTAAAAGTATAGCCAAAAGGTATAATCTCTTGTTTAATCCTAGCTCTCTATGTTTGTGTAAATTATTTGGCTAGGGACAACGTGATGAGCCTTTGGTTTGCTACAGGAGGTAATATCAAATTTTCCACCTAGCAAATAAACAATCTAAAAGAATCAAAGAAGTAAATTTGGAAAACTTTAGCAACCCCACCCCCTGCGCTTAAAACAGAAGCAAGAAAGCACTTTTGCGTAATGGCTTTAGCGAAGTTAGCATTTCCCACCTAGGACTAAGAAGCGATTTTGAGCAGATTTATATCTTTTCTCTAAGAATCTTTTGCTCAAGATGAATTTAGATAAGATAAAAAGCACATTATCGCGACTCTTAGCACGATTAATGCAGATTCTAATCTTGCACAAAAGGAGTCTCCCATTATATTGTCCCTATCTTTGTATCAAAAATTTTGAGCGATACGTTTATCAAAATATCGCTCTCTTAACTCTTTTAAGTATCTTGGCATCCATCGATAAATGTATTGAATATCCTTGTAGCATAATGCAATAAAGAATCCTACTCCCTCTATGGAGCAAGGTGATAAAGTGGCACTCTTCACTTATGAGCAGAAAAATCTTCGCAAATACTATAAAAACAATCTATTTGAACACACCAAAACATCTACCCCCTTTTATACCTGAATAAATTTGCTATTTTTGTGCTGATACAACAGCTATGGGTAACATCAAATGTATGCCTTATATCATAACAACTAAGCGAAAAATGAGATAAAGATTAATTGACAAATGGAGTAAAAAGCAAATTTTTTAGAGTGAATATACATACTCACAATAAGATAAAAGCAGTGTTGTTAAATACGGGAAGAAAATCCCGCAAAATTAGCATATATTATTGCATTTGCGCGGCGACTTCTGCAGCAAAATCCTCGACTTTTTTCTCAATACCCTCGCCCAATTCAAAACGGATATATTGCACAATCTCAATGCTATCATTTAGCTCTTTACCCCTAGATTCTAGCACCTGTGCGATAGTTTTCTTATCATCCATTACATAAAATTGCCCTAGCAATGTCATACGTTGGTCAAGCAAAGTGCTATCAGCCACAAAGCGCTCCATTTGTCCGGGCAAAATTTTATCCCAAATTGCTTCGGGTTTGCCTTGTGTTTTTAAATCCTCGCGCAATTTTTGCTCCTGGGCTTTTAGCACAGATTCTGTCAGTTCATTACGGCTAATGTATTCTGGAATCTTATGCAATGGCTTACCAAGCCTTTTAAGCTCCTCGTTTTCTTTAGTGAGTTCAGCGATAATAGCAACCTTTTCCTTCTGTATAAAGTCATTATCAAACTCTGTGTAGCTCAATACTTGTGGCTTCATCGCCGCTGCGTGCATACAAATACCCTTAGCAAGCTCTACACAAGCAGCTCTTGAGCTATCTTTGGTATATTTCATAGCAATCAACACTCCCACTCGCCCATTTGAATGTACATAGCCATTGATGATACCATTGCCTTGAGCTTCTACGCTCGCTATGCGGCGCACGACAATATTTTCACCAATTTTTGCGATATTTTGCTGGAGATATTCCTCAAATTTCACGCCATTAACACTCATTGTATGTAGCTCTTGTGTGCTTGAAAGTGAATGCTCATACACAATTTTTGCTGTATGAGCTACAAGCTCTTTAAATGTCTCATTTTTTGCCACAAAGTCAGTTTCAGAATTTATCTCAATAATACTTGCCTTACTATAATCACTTGCCACTTCTACGCTTACAATACCTTCACTCGCTACTCTATCGGCTTTTTTAGCGGCTTTGCTTAAACCCTTTTCTCTTAGATACTCTACGGCTTTGTCAATATCGCCATTTGTTTCCACAAGTGCCTTTTTACAGTCCATCATACCCGCATCTGTCATCTCGCGGAGTTGTTTTACAAGCTGTGCTGAAATATCTGCCATATTATTCCTCCTCTTGCATATCTTTGGCGATTTCTTGCGTTACCTCATCAAGTAATGCTTCTTTTTCTTCGTCTGTCACGGGCACACTTTGTACTTCTTGCTCATCTTGTTCGTCTTTATTTTCAGCCCTTCCTTCTAAAATCGCCGCGCTGATTTCCTTACAAAAAAGTTGAATAGAGCGAATCGCATCATCGTTCCCCGGAATAGGATAATCCACCATATCAGGGTCGCAATTTGTATCTAATGGAGCAACTACGGGGATTCCAAGTCTTCTCGCCTCTGCTACGGCGATTTTTTCCTTTGCTGCATCAATAACAAAAATCATATCTGGAGCTTTTTTCATATGGCGCACACCGCCCAGATACTTATCTAACTTTTCTTTTTTGCGTTGTAACATTAATTTTTCTTTTTTAGTGAGCAAATCAATTTGCCCACTGCTTTCCATTTCTTCGATGATTTCAAGTTTGCGCACAGATTTTTTAATCGTGCTAAAGTTTGTAAGCATACCGCCAAGCCAACGATAATTCACATAGGGAGCATTGGTCATTTCTGCATAGGTTTTGAGTGTTTCACTCGCTTGTTTTTTTGTCCCTACAAACATAATCACTTTGCCCTCACTCGCGGCTTCTTTGACAATATTATAAGTATAGCGGAAGTATCGCAAAGTCTTTTGCAAATCGATAATGTGGATATTCTTTCTCACGCCAAAGATAAAACGTTGCATCTTTGGATTCCAACGGCGTGTTTGATGCCCAAAATGTACACCGCATTCAAGTAAATCTTTCATTGTTACCATAGTAGTCTCCTCAAAAGTAATGTGGTTTATCCTCCATACCCCTTAACAAAGCTTAAGCAAAAGCTATTGCAACCTTACAAGGATTGGTATGTGTGAATTTGTCCGCCAAAATCGCCATAAAGCAATCTTTTGCAAAACAAAGGGGGCGATTTTAGCCTCTTTTCTCTAAAGTTTAGCTTATATCTTAAGACTCTATTTCTTTATTGCGGCTATATATTTAAAGATTTAAAAAATTCATAGTTAAGATGATGGAATTTAAACGTTTGCTTAAGCCCAACAAAGTTACAATATATATTTCAAAAAACTTTAACATTAATATACAGGCGGATACCATGGCAGAAAAACATTATACTTTTATGGGAGATACACCAGCACAAGCTCTCAAAAAAGCACAAGAAACTCTGGGTGATGATATTATGCTTGTAGAAAATAAAGAAATTCGAAAAAAATCACTTACTCAATCGAATTTATACGAGATAGTAGTAAAAGTTGATGATGAAAGCATAGAATCCAACAAAGCACAACAAAAACAAGAACAAGATGAAGCTAAAGCACATAGCAATAGTGTGCAAAAAAGACTTGATGAAATTGCAGAAAAAGAAATGGCAAAAAAGCGCAAAAAAGCGCAAAAACCCAAGATTTATGATGAAGTTACCTTACAGCTTTCTGATGCAGTAAAGCAAATCTCACAAATTGCTAATGTCCCAAGCAATATGCCCGAAAATCCAAGGATTCAACCTTCTCCTCGCACTTCTATAACAAATCTTAACAACACAGTCAAAAAAGCAAATATCAATATTGATGAGCGCGCAAACGATAAGATTCAGGACTTACAACAAACGCGCCTAGCTCAAAATATCAATGAAAAACTCGAGCTTAAAGCCATCAAAAACGAGCTAGGCGAACTCAATGACAAAATGAAGATTATTCAAAGTATGCTCTGGGAAGAAAAAAGCCCAAAAAGCGAAGGGATAAATATACCACAAGAGTTTGCAGAGATTTATAGAATTGCTAAGAGCAGTGGTATGAATAAAGAGCATTTAGATACGATTATGCAGCTTTCTTTGGAGCTTATGCCACTAAAAATGCGCTCAAACTCTACAACCATTAAGCGATATTTCCGCGAAGTGCTACGCAAAATGATTTACTGCCGAAGTGAGAACCTCCAAAATAATACTAAAAAAGTTATGATGCTTGTAGGACCTACAGGTGTGGGTAAAACAACCACTCTTGCCAAACTTGCAGCACGTTATTCTTTAATGCTAAATGCTCGCTATCGCGTAGGTGTAATTACCCTTGATACCTATCGCTTAGCAGCCGTGGATCAGCTAATGGCGTATGCACGTATGATGAAACTTAGCATTGATACCGTGATAGAACCTCAAGAGTTTGGTAAGGCGCTGGATTCTCTTAGGCATTGTGATTTTATCCTCATTGATACAGCAGGGCATTCCCAGCACGACCGCCACAAACTACAACTTCTTAAAAGTTATCTCAACAATGATTATAAGATTGATATAAGCCTTGTTTTAGCCGTCAATACAAAATATGAAGATTTGCGCGATACCTATAATGCTTTTAGCGAATTTGATATTGATACTCTTATTTTTAGCAAACTCGATGAAAGCCGCCATTTTGGGAATATGTTTTCACTTGTATATGAAACTAAAAAACCAATTTCCTATCTATCAATTGGGCAGGGTGTGCCTAATGATTTGATATTGGCCGGAAATGACTATTTGGTGGATTGTTTGCTTGATGGATTTAGACGCCCAGAATCTAAGTAGCATAGAGTTATATGGAGGCAAAAATGATACAAAATCAAGCCTATGAACTTCAATCTCTTATACAAAGTCAAGACAAACGTAATTTTAGTGATACAAAATTCATCGCTATCACTTCAGGCAAAGGTGGTGTGGGAAAATCAAGCATAAGTGCGAATCTAGCCTATTGTTTATGGAAATTAAAAAAACGCGTAGCTGTCTTTGACGCGGATATTGGCTTAGCAAACCTTGATTTAATTTTTGGCGTAAAATCGCAAAAAAATATCCTTCACGCCTTACGTGGGGAAGCAAGCTTTCAAGAGATTATTCACCCTATACAAGATGGATTGTATCTTATCCCTGGTGATAATGGTGATGAAATACTCAAATATGCCAATAGCGGGGTATTTGAGCGATTCTTGCAAGAAAGCGATATTCTAGACAATATTGACTATATGATTATTGATACAGGTGCGGGAATTGGAGGTATTACACAAAATTTCTTAAATGCAAGCGATATGGTCGTAGTGGTTACTATGCCTGATCCTTCTGCGCTTACTGATGCATATGCGACTATCAAGCTTAATGCCAAGGTTCGCAATGAAATTTTTATGATTCTTAATATGGTAAAGAGTAATAAAGAATCACAACTTGTCTTTGAACGCATTGAAAATCTTGCACGCAAAAACATTCCCTCTCTCCATCTGTATTTGTTAGGTTTCATTGAGCAAAGCCCAACAATAGCAAAAGCCGTGCGTGCTAGGGAACTTTTTGTCAAAGCAGAGCCATTAAATGCAGTAAGTGGGCAAATTGAAGTTATCGCACATAATCTTGTCTCCAAAATGGAACACAATATGCTTAATTCTCCTCAAAAAAAGCATTTTGCTGATTTTTTAAGGCGGGTGCTTGGCTATCTCTAAAGACAAGTAAGGGTAATAGTAATATATGAAGCCAGATAATTATATGAGTTTTAGCATTGTGGCGGGATTTTTCATAGGACTTGCATTTGCTATTAGTAAATTTGATGAGCCTGAATTTATGGTGCTATGGACAATCATTACAACAATGGGAATTTATCTTATCGTTGCAGTAAGTGTGTCATTATATTTTCGATTTTTGGATTTTGAACGCTCAAGATTAAAAAAACAAAAACTTGAGAATGCTTTAGAATACTATCGACTTGAATTTGATAAACGCGAAAAAGAATCAACTAAGATTCGTAATTTTATTAGAAGTATGGAATCTGGCGATGAAGATATAGAGCCTCAAAATGGTAACGTAAGCTAGGAGAAATATGTGAAAAGCATTAATAAAAATAATGGATACAATCAAACGCTTAAATATGCTCAAGATGAGCTTGCCTTACAATATTTGCCTGCGGTAAAAAGTATGGCATTTCGCCTTAAAGAGAGATTGCCTAGCTCGATTGAAATGGCAGATTTGGTATCCATTGGCACAGAAGAGCTCATTAAGCTTGCACGCAGATATGATAGCAATATCAATGATTCGTTTTGGGGTTTTGCAAAAACGCGGGTTAATGGCGCAATGCTAGATTATTTACGTAGTCTCGATGTTCTCTCCCGTGCTAATCGTAGATTGGTAAAACATATAGATTATGAAATTTCAAAATACTTTAATGATCATCAAGAAGAACCAAGCGATGAGTATTTAGCAAAGATTCTCAATGAAGATGTGGCCAAAATAAAAGAGGCGCGTATAGCTTCTGATGTATACGCACTTGTGCCAATTGATGAGCAATATAATGCTATTTGTGCAGAAAACATCCTCGAAGATGTACAGCACGAAGAGCTTATGGAGATTATCCATAAGGTATTAAAAAAACTCAGTAGCAGGGAGCAAATGGTAATCCAGCTCTACTACTTTGAAGAGCTTAGTCTAAAAGAGATTAGCGAGATTTTAGAAATTACAGAATCCCGCATTTCGCAAATTGCAAAAGAAGTGATTAAGAAGATTCGACAAGCACTAGGAGATATAAATGGCTGATATACTAAGTCAAGAAGAAATTGACGCCCTCTTAGAGGTTGTCGATGATGAGGGCGATACCGCCGAGATAGAAAAGCAGGATATCACACATCAAAAGCAAGTTACACTTTATGACTTCAAACGTCCCAATCGTGTGAGCAAAGAGCAGCTTCGCGCATTTAAGTCAATCCACGATAAAATGGCACGTAGCCTTTCATCGCAAGTTTCTGCGGTAATGCGGAGTATTGTGGAGATTCAGCTTCATAGTGTGGATCAAATGACGTATGGGGAATTTTTGATGAGTTTGCCCTCACCCACGAGCTTTAATATTTTTTCAATGAAGCCACTGGAAGGGGCGGCAATTTTAGAAATAAATCCTAGCATTGCCTTCCCTATGATTGATAGGCTTTTAGGCGGGAAGGGCGACCCTTATGAAAATTCCCGTGAATTTAGTGATATTGAGCTCAATCTCCTTGATACCCTCTTGCGGCAAATTATGCAGAATCTTAAAGAGGCGTGGGCATCAATAACAGAAATTTATCCCTCCGTAGATGCTAAAGAATCTAGCCCTAATGTCGTGCAAATCGTAGCACAAAACGAAATTGTGATTATGGTGGTGATGGAAATTATCATCGGGCATAGTAGCGGTATGATGAGCCTTTGCTATCCTGTGATTTCCCTAGAAACAGTGCTTTCGCGTTTAGCAAGTCGTGATTTAATGCTCAGCGATACAAGCTCAAAGAAAAGCCGCAACAAAGAGCTTCAAGCCTTGATTGCTGGGGCGAATGTCATTGTTAGTGGATATTTGGGGAATGCTACGCTCACATTAAAAGAAGTCTTGGATTTACAAGTAGGTGATATTGTGCGGCTTGATAGGGCGGCTGATGATACGATACTTGTTTCTGTTGATGGGCGTGAAAGATATATAGCGACTATTGGATTGCAACGTTACCGCAAAACCCTGCAGATTCAAGAGGTTATCAAAACAGAAAAAGACCAAGTCAAAGAAGTGCTTGAAATGCTTGAAGCACAACGTAAAAATAGAATAGCCGATATCGCAGAGGAGGGAGAATGAAAGCATTTATAGATTTAATTATCGCTGAAACGACTGCCACTATTGAGGGTTTGATGGGCAAAACACCCAATGTAACACACACAAGCGATAGCGATGTAAGCCTTGAGAATCTCCCTGCGTCCTATGCAATAAGCTACATCACAGTAAGCGGTGATGGGAATGGCGAACTTGGTATGATTGTACCTGTAGAAATGGCAACAGCGCTCGCTGATATGATGCTTGGCGGTGATGGAGAAGCAAAAAATGAAATGAGCGATGATGATTTAGATGCGATAAAAGAAATTAGCTCTAATATTTTTGGTGCTATCTCCACATCACTTAATGCACAAAAAGAACTGCCAAAGCTTAATTTTAACTGCACCAATATTGAATTTATCACTCAAGATATAGAACTATCTCGCTTTAATAAAGCCTATGTTTTTAACTTTTTATTAGAACCTATTCAATCAAGTTTTATCGTTTTGGCAAATGCAGATTTTGCAAACTTATTTGAAACCAATACTCGGCAGAGTGCGCAAGATACAAATACAGAATCTACCTCCGCACAAACTAATCATATACTTTCACCCACAGAATTTAAAAATATTAATATGATTTTAGACGTGCGCCTCAATGTCAAAGTGCGTATTGGGCAAAAACGAATGCTCCTTAAAGATGTGATAGCAATGGACATTGGGAGTGTGATAGAGCTTAATCAACTCGCTAATGATCCATTAGAAATTCTTGTTGATGATAAGGTGATTGCTAAAGGAGAGGTGGTGATTGTCGATGGGAACTTTGGAATACAGATTACTGACATTGGCACTAAGCGCGATAGACTAGAGCAGCTAAGAGGCTAGCAAATCACTGACAAACTAGCCGATAAACGAGAGTTTATACCCAGCTCCTTTAAAACAAAGACAACCTTTTATTTTAAAATCTTTCTTACCTAAACTTAAACTTTAAGAAAATAATCTTACTCAATTGCCCGCTTACCCCTACTAAGATAAATCTTACAAAACAATGCAAAAAATCTTTTTTGATTTACTCATTATGTTAAAGAGCGCTCCATTCGCGCCTATACTCATCTCTACATTATAAGTAGGCTTTAAAGGATATGCCTATATTCTCCCCTTTACCTCCATCACTCGCTTTTTGGCAAACTTAAAATATGCCTCCTCAATCTCAAATCCTATAAATCTGCGCTTGTTTTGCAATGCCGCAAGTGCTGTCGCACCAGAGCCGCAAAAGGGGTCAAGCACGAGATGGTTTTCTTGCGTAAAAAGGCGGATAAGATGAGAGAGGAGCTTTATAGGCTTAGGGGTTAGATGAGGGGTTTTTGCTTTGCTTTCACTTTTGCGACTGTGCTTTGAGACTTCCATCACATTACCCGGAAATTTACCATCTAAACTTGCTTTTGTGTCAATTAATCCTAGCTTATATTCCTGCCAATTTTGCAAAAAAGTGCCGTTTTTGGGCTTTTGTGCCATTACCATAGGTTCAATTTGTGGCTTTAACTGCGGAGTTTTGTATCCCTCTAGCTCTGCTATTAATGCCGCCTTTTGTGCCGCACTTAAATGCTTATCTTTTTTGATAAAATGGCTCTGTGAGAATGCCTTTGCCTGTCCCTCATATTTCCACACGAGCATATCGCGGATTTCAAATCCCGCTACATCGATACTCATCGCCATTGCGTGATAGAGCCTTGCTTGTGAAAAGACAATGCAGAATCCTCCGGGCTTTAAGATTCTATAAAATTCCTTAGCGATAGGATTCATAAATGCCTGTAATCTTGTGCTTTGATTCTTATCAAACTTCATTCCCACAGGTAGCCCGCCAATCACTCCAGATTTTAAAGCCTTGTTTTTAAGATTTTTATCATTCCATTCACTTCCCATTCCGTCAATAAAATAAGGTGGGTCAGTGATGATACAATCAATAGAATTTTCTGCAAGTTCTTTTAAGGCTATGCGACAATCTTTGCAATAAATTTGACAATTTTCATCTATCAATTCTAAATTCTCAAATATTTTTGTCATCACCTCTCCTTATTTTTCATTAAATATACCATTTTGCTTTTACAAAATTCTTTTTATTAAAAACTGCTATTTTCAAGCACTTTCAAAGTGCGGTAGTTGCTTTGAGTTTTGTTAAAATCGTATTAAGCAACATTGGCTACATCACCTTAAAATCACAAAATTTGTGCAACCATTTAATATTATAATAAATATAGTTTTAACTTAATAATATAAATAATATATTTAATTAAAGATAGCAACAAAAGACACAAAAAGCAAAAAACTAGAAGTTATCTTCGTGTATAGATTAAATCTGTCATACCATTATATGAGCGTGTACTAAGCAATCTTAGCCTAATCTCATATTTTGTATTTTCAAAAAGCCTAATACCTGAACCCAAAATTGTGGGAATGATTGTAATATAATAATAATCAATCAAATCCTCCCTCACCAACTGCTGAATGAGATTTGCGCCACCACATATCCAAACATCTTTTCCATCTTCTTCTCGCAGTTTCTTTACCAACTCAACAGGACTTTCATCAGTAAAACAGATATTATCACAAGATACACATTTCTTGTGCGTTATGACATAGCTTATAAACTCATCATAAACCCATTTTTCGGCGGAAAGTTCAGTAATGATGTGATAATATGTATTCCACCCCATCAAAATAGTATCAATATCTTTCACAAAGCTAGAATATGAATCGATATTCTCATCATCATTGCCCTGTCCAACTAGCCAATCAACACCGCCTTTGCTATCTGCAATATATCCATCAAGGCTCATCGCAATAAATAAACGGATTTTTCTCATTTGCATATCTCTCCAAATCCTAATTCCGCTCTATTTCAGCTTAAAAATTGCTTCTTTCAGGTATATAAAGCTTCCCCGATCAATAGTTTGTTTAGTATTTAAATGCGTTTACATTCTTATCAATTTAACTTTTTCTTTTTGCTTATTATATCCTTTTGCTTTTATAAAATTCTTTTACAAATTTATCTCAATATACTTGCCCGCTTCTTTGATACTTAAAAACTGAAAGGGAATCTTTGTATTTTTGCAAAAATGCGCTTATCCATTGTGGGTTATACTTACTAAAATCACACAAAGCCCAGCCAATAACCTTATTGATGAAAGGTTCCTTGTGATTGAGATTATTTATTATGATAGATTCTAAAAGTTGCGTATTTGTGCGCTCTTTGCGTAAAAGTTGGTGCAAAATAGCTATGCGCCTTAACCAGATATTACTATCCTTTGAGTATTCTAGCAATGTTGCATTCACACTTTCATCTTGCAAATCCTTAAAATAACCCCTTGAAATGCTTTTCTTAGCTTACTTTGTATATCTAAAAATACAAATTGACTTTTCATTTTAACCATTAGGGCTGCAATTTGTGGGTTTTGATGAGCTTTAAAGATGCTTAAAAGGGCGTTTATCAAGATTCATTGCTTATCAAATTCCTTATAATTTTTTCAAGATTATATCAACTTTGTTTTTATAAAATACTAATTATTTTAAGGAAAATTTAATGCAAAATCTAGCTTTAAATCCAAACAATCAAGATTTAAAAAACCTCGATTTAGCACATATTTGGCATCCTTGCACCCAGATGAAAGACCACGAAAATATCCCGCTAATCCCTATCAAAAAAGCAGACGGAATGTATTTGTATGATTTTGATGGGGCAAGGTATATGGATTGCGTAAGCTCGTGGTGGGTCAATCTTTTCGGGCATTGCAACGCACAAATCGCAGCAGCGATCAAAAGTCAAGTTGATGAATTAGCTCATATTATCTTAGCAGGATTCTCACACGAGCCTATTATTCGCCTTTCTCAAAGGCTTTGCAAGCTTACAAACTTTGATAAATGCTTTTATGCGGATAATGGCTCAAGTGCGATTGAAGTAGCGCTGAAAATGAGTTTTCACTATCATCTTAACACAAGCAAAAAGAAAAATAAATTCCTAGCGCTTAGCAATGCCTATCACGGTGAGACTTTGGGGGCTTTAAGCGTAGGTGATGTGAGTTTGTATAAGGATACTTATGCACCCTTGCTTTTAGAGTGCCTGACAACGCCCATGCCAAGCGGAGAGGACTTTGAAAAAGAGCTTAAAGCCTTAGAATCTATACTTCAAACACGCGCGGAGGAGCTTTGTGCCTTTATCTTAGAGCCTTTGATTCAATGTGCAGGAAATATGAATATGTATAGTGCGGCTTTTATCGATGAGGCGATTAAATTATGCCATCAATTTGGGGTGCAAGTGATTTTTGATGAAATCGCTGTGGGCTTTGGACGCAGTGGCAGTATGTTTGCAATGGAGCAATGCAGGGAAAAACCAGATTTTTTATGTCTCTCTAAAGGCATTACGGGCGGATTTTTACCTTTGTCTGTGGTACTAGTAAAAGATGAAATATATAATGCCTTTTATGCAGAATATGAAAGCAATAAAGCCTTTTTGCATTCACACTCTTATACGGGCAATGCCTTAGCGTGTAGTGCGGCAAATGCGGTGCTCGATATTTTTGAAATGCAAAATGTGGTGGCAAAAAATAAGGAAATGTCAAAATATATCGCCGATGAATTTCAATCTTTAAAAGATTTTCATTTTTTAGGAAATTTTCGCCAAAAGGGAATGATATATGCCTTTGATATTTTGCAAAGCCCTTACAAAAGAGCGGGGCTTGAGGTGTTTAAAAGGGCTTTAAAAAAGGAGCTTTTATTGCGTCCGCTTGGAAATACGATTTATTTTATGCCTCCTTATATCATCACTAAAGAGCAGGTGCGCTATGTGAGGGAGAGCTTGGAAGCAATATTTAGGGGGTTTAAAACTCAACTTTTATAGATTTCACCTATTTTTAAGAAATCTAAAAAATAAAATTCTCTTAAATGCAATGCAGCTTCTTCTTACTGATTATAGCTAAAGTCTCTTATCCCCATATTCTAATTTATAAAGAATAATTATTATCGCTTCAAGCTATTGACCGTTTGCAGCATAGAATCTGCAGTTTGAATCGTTTTTGAATTTGCTTCGTAGGCTCTTTGCCCGGTAATTAAATCTGTCATTTCTTCAACCAACTTTACATTGCTGATTTCTAAAAATCCCTGTCTTAATTGCCCAAAGCCATCGAGTCCTGCTACTCCAGCTATGGGATCGCCTGAAGCATTGGTATTAATAAATAAATTGTCACCCAAAGAGTGTAAACCCGCAGGGTTAATGAAATTTACAATTTCAATTTGTCCTAAAATATTCACTTCCGTTTCATTCCCCTCAACCACACTCACCGTCCCATCAGTGCCAATATTGATTTGTGTCGCTCCCTCAGGTATAGTAATTTCAGGTATTAAACGATAACCATCGGCATTGACTACATTGCCTTCATTATCAAGCTTAAAACTCCCTGCACGTGTATAGGCAATATTCCCATCAGGAAGCTCGATTTGGAAGAATCCATTGCCTTGAATGGCAATATCAAGATTGTTTTCTGTCTCTTTTGGGTGCCCTTGAGAAAACATCTTTTGAATTGCCACAGGACGTACACCAATGCCTACCTCAATACCTGTGGGAGAGATAGTCGTCTCGCTCGTGCTTGTGCCTGCATATTGCAACACTTGATAAAACAAATCGGCAAATTCCGCCCTCTGCTTTTTGTAGCCAGTGGTATTGACATTGGCGATATTATTTGATGTCGTATCGATTTGTAACTGCTGCCCTAGCATACCTGTGGTGGCAGTATAGAGAGACCTCATCATTGTGCTATCCTTTGCATTTAGAATCTTGTGCGTTTTTATGCATATCTTTAAAGCAAATGTGATTCCATAAAATATATTTTCTAATTTTCTAAGCTCTATCAAGTTAGAATACCTTTAATTTTTTAGATGAACAATAGGGCAAGGAGAAATATGCTCATTACTACACTTTATGTGATTGCCATCACAGCTGAAGGTATGACAGGCGCACTTGCCGCAGGAAAGCATAAAATGGACCTTTTTGGCGTGATGTTTATCGCGCTTGTTACGGCTATTGGCGGAGGCTCTATTCGTGATATTCTATTGGAGCATTATCCGCTCACTTGGGTGGCTCACCCTCAATATATTGTGCTTATTTGTGTTGCTGCACTACTTACGACAAAAGTCCCCCGCGTAGTGGCACGTTCAGAAAATGTATTTTTAACACTCGATGCAGTGGGGTTGGTTGTCTTTAGCATTTTGGGCGCACAGGTGGCTATTGATAAGGGTTATGGCTTTATTATCGCGGTCAGCGCGGCGGTGATCACAGGAGTGTTTGGCGGGATTTTACGTGATATTTTATGTATGCGGATTCCCCTTGTGTTTCAAAAAGAAATTTACGCAGGAATTGCCATTATCGCTGGAGCGATTTATTACGCACTGCTTGAATATATTAAACTTGATATAATGCTTGCAACACTCATTACCTTAGCTATTGGTGTGAGTGCAAGACTACTCGCAATTTTTTATAAGCTCTCTTTGCCTGTATTTACTTATAGCGAGGAAGAAGACAAGGACACAAATAAGCCCTTATGATACTTTTAGATTCTTTTTATACAATGCTATTTTTAGTTTGTTTCATTAGAGGATAAATAATGAATTCTACCGCCCTAGCCTTGAAATACCGCCCTACTTGCTTTAGTGATTTAATAGGGCAAAATGCCATTTCTCAAACGCTCTCCTTAGCATTAGATTCTAAGCATATCTCTCACGCATATCTTTTTAGTGGGCTTCGCGGAAGTGGCAAGACGAGTTCAGCGAGAATCTTCGCCCGTGCCTTGCAGTGCGAAAGCGGACCTACAAGCACGCCTTGTGGCACTTGCGCGAGCTGTGTAGCGGCATTGCAAAACAGACATATAGATATTATAGAAATGGACGCAGCAAGTTCGAGGGGGATTGATGATATTAAGCGTGTAATCGAGCAGACAAAATACAGCCCGAGCTTTGCACGATATAAGATTTTTATCATCGATGAGGTGCATATGCTAAGCAAAGAGGCTTTTAACGCCTTACTTAAGACACTTGAAGAACCACCAGAATTTGTAAAGTTTATCCTTGCTACTACCGACCCATTGAAGCTTCCAGCAACTATTCTAAGTCGCACACAGCATTTTAGATTTAAACAAATCCCTCACAGACTTGTCATAGAACATATTAGCAACATTCTTAACAAAGAGGGCGTAAGTTATGAGGCACAAGCCCTTGATATTATCGCACGTAGTGGGGCGGGAAGTTTGCGCGATACTCTTACCTTACTAGACCAAGCCATTATATTTTGCAAAAATCACATTGAAGTAGCAGCCATAAGTGAGATGCTAGGCGTGGTAGATCCGCAGGTATTGGGGGATTACTTCTTAAGTATCGTACATAAAGATGAGGCAAAAACGCATGGCATACTTGAGATGCTCTTTGAATATGAATGCGAAATGATACTTGATGAGATGATGCTGTTTTTAAAAGATAAATTATTGCAAAAAGATAACGATTTCCCGCCATTGCTCCTTGATAGATTTGCAAGGATTTTGAGCGAATCTAAAAGCCTCTTAAGCCTTAATACCGATGGTGTGTTCGTGCTGCTTTTATGCACACTCAAAATGCAAGAAGCAATGAAAGTAAAAGATATAGAATCTATGATAGAAGAGCTTGAAAATGAGCTTTTTGGACAGCAAGATGCCACTCATATACAAAATAGACAAAACCCCTTAAGTCCTTCAATCCCGCATACATCTCCTACTAGCCCCACCCCTATGGCAAATACAACCAATACTATAACACCTACTCCCGCTCAAATACCCCCTGCCACAACAGCCCCACTTAGTGCAAAAATGCGTTTTGATACATTGATTACCAAACTCAAAGACCGCAATGAGCAATTAGGCGTAGCATTTGAGCACAATGTCCGCTTTGTCGAATTTATAGAATCTAGCCATCTTTTGCGTTGGCAGAGTGTAGCACAAGGTGCAGATAAGGCACTTTTAAAAGAGCATAGCAAAATTGTTTTTTCTCTTGTTCGGGCTGTTTTTGGTGATGGCACACAAATCGAGCAAGTTACCACACAAGAGCCTCTTTCGCAAGATACCACCCACACCTCCCAATCTCCCACTCCATCTTTAGAATCCACTACAAATACTATGAATACAGATATAGCACAGCCTACTTCAATCCCTCACACACAGTCATTAGCAGCACCCACACCAAATATTCCAAATGATGCACAATCCACAGAAACACAAAATGTGTCTTCAAGCGATTCTAAACAAGCCTTCTTAAATCAAAATAAAGATTTGATAATGGCTATCAATGAAAGCGTGGGGATTAAAAAAGTAATCACAAAGGATTTGTTGTGAATGAGGTTACTTTAGCAGAAGATGAACTCCATATATTGTGCCAAGAATTAAAAAATATATTACAAGATAGGTATGTTGTGCTTTTACAAGGTGATATAGGCAGTGGAAAAACTACTCTTGTGCGCCATTTCGTAGAATCTTTTGATACTACTACACGAGTAAATTCCCCTACCTTTAGCCTCTCTCTTGCTTATGACAATCCGCACTATGGTGTAATTTACCATTATGATATGTATCGCAAATCCCTGCGAGAAATGCTTGAACTAGGCTTGCTTGATATGCTTATGCAGGAAGGATTACATTTTATCGAATGGGGCGATGAAAACTTAGGGCAAATACTAAAACAAAATGGTTTTCAAGTAATCTTCATTCACATTACACCCACACCTTCACATCACAGAATCTATGAGGTGAGCCATGAATAAATTATCAGCACAAAATCTAAGCAAACATATTAAAAAAACTAAAATTGTGCAAGATATTTCTTTGGAAGTTAATAGTGGCGAGGTTGTGGGGCTTTTAGGTCCTAATGGTGCAGGGAAAACAACTACATTTTATATGATATGTGGGCTTTTGCACCCAAGTGCGGGTAAAGTTTTGCTTAATCACACAGACATTACCAATCTCCCCTTGCACCAACGCTCTAATCTAGGTATAGGCTATCTCCCACAAGAATCAAGTATTTTTAAAGATTTAAGTGTGGAAGAAAACCTTATTTTAGCTGCTGAAATTAGCATTAAAGGTGTGAAAAATAGGCAAATAAAAATTGAAAATATGCTCGCAGAATTTAATATCGAGCCTATCCGCGCCAGAAAAGGCATAAGTCTAAGTGGTGGAGAGAGAAGACGTGTAGAAATTGCTCGTGCTTTAGTCAAAGACCCAAAATTTATTTTGCTTGATGAGCCTTTTGCAGGAGTAGATCCCCGCGCAGTAAGTGATATACAAAATATTATTCTAAAGCTCACTGAACTTGGCATAGGGGTGCTTATCACCGACCATAATGTGCGTGAAACACTCTCTGTCTGTTCTCGCACTTATGTTATTAAAGGTGGTGCGTTATTAGCAAGTGGCAATGCAGAGGAAATTTATGCGAATGAATTAGTGAAAAAATATTATCTAGGAGAGCATTTCAAAGTATGAGTGTAGGTGGTAGGTTAAAAAATAAACCCAATGTTAAAACACGGCTTTCTACAACGCTGAAAAGTTGGCTACCTATCTTACAAAGTGGGCTAACAGAACTTGAAGAGACTTTAAACAATGTAGTGGAAGAAAATCCTTATGCCAATGTGCAAAGCCAAATAACACATAGCTTGCAAGGCAAAAATCGCCGAGTATCTCAAAACCATACGCCTACTTCAAATGATAATTTTGAATCTACCCATATTAGTGAAAAAAGCCTTTATGAGGTGCTTGAGGAACAAATTGATTCTGTGCTTTTTCCCACAGAAATTTCACGTAAAATTGCCTTTAAAATTCTTGAAAATCTCAATGATGAGGGCTATTTAGACGTAGCTGTGGGTGAGATTGCCATAGATTTGGGCATAGATGAATATGAGGTTGAGCGCATAAGACAGAGGTTTGCCTATCTAGAACCTTATGGTGTGGGAGCGAAGGATATTATAGAATCCTTTCTCTTTCAACTTGATAACACCGATTTAGAAGGGGAGAGCTATGAGTTGGCTCGATCTATCATACGTGATTTACACTGCCATAATAAATATAAGAATCACAGCTCCTATAATGAAGTGATGAAAACAATTAAGACTTTTAAAAATCCCCCTGCTATTGAATTTGGCGCAAGAGAAAGCGAAGTAATACCTGATATTTTCATTTTTGAACGCACCAAAAGTGATAGTCTTAAAAATACTGCCTATGAGCTTGAAGTTTCCATCAATGACAGCTACTATCCTAAGATTCTTATTGAAGAAAATATTAAAAGCACAAAAGATAAAGCGGGTGCGGAGTTTTTGAAAACAAAGCTTAAGGAAGCAAAAGATTTAGTCGATGCACTCGATATGCGCAAGGCTACGATTCTTAAAATCGCTATTGCTTTGAGGGAAAATCAATATGATTTTTTTATGGGTGGGGAGATTCGCCCTATGAAGCTAAAAGATATAGCCCAAGACTTAGGCTATGCCCCTAGCACGATCTCACGTGCGATTGCAAACAAATATCTTGAATGCGATAGGGGGATTTTCCCTATCAAAAGCTTCTTTACTGCAGCTATTGATGGGGATACTTCTAATGCATCTATTAAGGATTTCATTTTAAATCTTGTCAAAAATGAAGATAGAAAAAAGCCTTTAAGTGATTTGAAGATTCTTAAAATGGTAGAGGAAAAGTTTGAGCTTAAAATGGTGCGGCGCACGATTACTAAATACCGCCAGCAGCTTGATATAGCAAGCTCTAATGAACGCAAAAGACTCTATGAAATGAGTGTATAATACAGAACGAGCAAGACTACACGGTAGCTTTAGCTACAACAGCGCAGCCATAATAGTTAGAAACTAAGCCTTCAAAACAAAACTATACTTTCTTTCTTATTAAGATTAAATAACTCTGTCCCTGAAACATTTTAGACTATTCTAAATATTTCGCTTTTTTAAGAATACTAAAAGCTGCAAAAATGAGTAAAATTCACAAAAAATAAATTATTTTTTTACTTTTTAATATTATTTATGCTTATTTTGATAAAAAATCGATACTATTTCACTACATATTTACAACTTCTTTTCAAAGAGGCAAAGTATGAAACCCAAAATTCTAACTCTTGGTGGGGGATATGGGGGCTTACGCACAGCCATTACGCTACAGCAGAATCTTAAAGATGAGGCAGAGGTTACACTCATTAGTAAACACGACTATCACTACCAAACGACACTTTTGCATAAAGTAGCCATTGGCACATTGAGCGCACGTAAAGCGAGAATCTACATTCGCAAGGTGCTCGATTTAGACAAAGTGCATTTTATAAAAGATAAGATTCTCTCCTTTGAACCAGAAAAAAAGCGTGTTATTGGTAATGGCGGAGCGTATGAATACGATTATTTGGTAATAGGGCTTGGTTTTAGACCCGATGATTTTGGCATTAAAGGGGTGAAAAAATACGCTCATAAGCTTTCATCTCTCAATGCTGCATTAAAGCTTGATAAACTCATTGAATATCGTTTCAAAGAATATTGCCACACAAAGAATGCAAATGATTTAAGTGTGATTGTGTGTGGAACAGGATTCACAGGCATTGAATTTGCCGCAGAGCTTGCCTCTAGGCTTGATGAGCTATGTTTAATTAGCGGGATTCCACGTGATGTGCCTAAGGTTACCTGTATTGGCAGGAGTGAGCGAATCCTGCCAATGTTTAGCAAAAAGGCAAGTGCCTTGGCACAAAAGAAGCTTGAAGCCTTTGGTGTGGAGGTAATATGCAATGGAGAAGTACAAGAATGCCTCGAGGATGGCGTGATAATCAAACATAATGGAAAAAGCAAACATATTAAGGGCAATACGATTTTATGGAGCGCTGGAGTAAAAGGCAATGATAGCCTTGAGAAATCCTGCTTTGAAACCAAAAAGGGACGTATAAAAGTGGATAGCTATCTACGATGTCCACAATATGAAAATATCTATGTGGTGGGGGATTGTGCTTTATTTGCCTCACGTGATGTAATCCACGCTCCTACTGCACAACTTTCCGCACAAATGGGCGATTATGTCGGCAAAAGTTTATTAAAAATACTCCGCAAGCAAGAACAAAAAAAGACCTTTCGCTTTAAACATCGTGGCACTGTGTGTTCTATCGGGCATACTGATGGCGTGGGTGTGGTGTATAAAAAGCATATCAACGGTGAACTGGCAGCGTTTTTGAAAAACTTTATTGAAAATAAATGGCTTTTTAGCATTGGTGGTGCAAAACTTGTCTACAAAAACGGACAATTCCGCTATCGCACGAGTAATTAAAGCTAAAACTATACAACAGAATCTAAATCATTTTTATGGTATATTTACGCATTTTGACTCAAAAATATATGCAGTATTCAAAGGATATTTAATGATAAGCTATAAAGATTCTGGTGTGGATATTGATGCAGGAAATGCACTTGTGGAGGGTTTAAAGCCACTTGTGAAATCAACCTTTGATACTAATGTAATCGGCGGGATAGGCTCTTTTGCCGGGGCATACGCTTTGCCTAGTGGATATAAAAATCCTGTGATTTTGGGTGCGACTGATGGTGTTGGCACAAAGCTTCGCCTTGCTATTGATAGCCATAGACTTTCTAGCGTTGGCATTGATTTGGTGGCAATGTGCGTAAATGACTTGATTTGCAATTTTGCCACACCAATGTTTTTCTTGGATTATTATGCTACGAGTAAATTATGCTCAAAAGATGCGCTTGCAGTTATTAGCGGGATTGTTGAGGGCTGTAAAATAGCCCAATGTGCCCTCATTGGCGGAGAGAGTGCAGAAATGCCCTGTATGTATGCCAAAGATGATTTTGATTTAGCTGGATTTGCCGTAGGGATTGCAGAAAAAGAAGATGTGCAAACCCAATGTATCAAAGCAGGAGATGTGCTTATCGCCTTACCAAGTAGTGGACTGCATAGTAATGGCTATTCTTTAGTGAGAAAGGTGCTTTTTGAGAAATTGCAAATGTCTCTTGAGGCAGATTTTGAGGGACAGCCTTTACTTGATATATTGCTTACTCCTACACGCATTTATGTGCCGCTTTTTAAGGCAATCTATCAATCTACTTTGCGTCCATATTTGCACGGATTAGCGCATATCACCGGTGGAGGCATTGTGGAGAATCTACCTCGTATATTGCCTAATGGGCTTGGTGCCAAAATAGATTCAAAAGCGATGAAAATCCCATCTATTTTTATGCTTCTTAGCCGATATGTAGAAAAAGATGAAATGTATCGCACTTTCAATATGGGAACTGGTATGATTCTTGCTGTCGATAAGGCTAAAAGCGATGAAATGCTGCAGTTTGTCCATCCTTTTGATGGGTATATTATTGGCGAAGTGTGTGCGCAAAGCGGTGTGCATTTCATATAAATTATTTATAAACTAAAAGAGGCTTTAATTTGAACACACGAACTTTTTTTAAAATCTATTCATTTCCATTCCTTATCGTCCTCATTGGACTTGCTATATATGCTAGTATTATTATTTTTATGGATCAAGGAAATCTCATTCTCTCTCGTCCCAACCATTCCCACGAACTCACGACTTTAGAGCATATAGCACATTTAGACAAAAGTGATGATAAAAAAAACACAAATCCTAATAATGTATCCTTACCCGCTACAACTATTGACAATAACCATAATACAGAAAATGTAGAGGATAAGAGTATAGCCTCACAGCCCACCCCTATCGAGAATCCAATATCCCCACCCAAGCAATCACATCAAGATTCTATCTATTATGCGCAATATCGTATCAATATCCGCAATATGCCCTCCAGTGAAGGAATGGTTATCTCTCGTGCAAGTGTAGGAGAGGCTTTAGAAGTGCTTGATTGGCAAGAGCAATGGAGCAAAGTAAGAAAACAATCAGGCGTAGAGGGTTATGTCGCCTCACGTCTTTTAACAAAACAAGAGAATCTTGAGGGAAAAATATATATTGTCTCATCAACAACGCTTAATGTCCGCCTTAAGCCAGATACGCAAGCAGCTATTATTGGGCGTTTAAATTATCATACACGTATTGCTGTGCTTGAGACACAAGGCGAGTGGGCGAAGATTCAACTCCCTAATAAACAATATGGCTATATCTCAACAAACTTTATTGCTAAAGAATAGCCCTCAATGCTTGGATTTTTCGCAGTATATGGGAATCCTATCGCACATTCTAAATCCCCGCTTTTGCATAATTATGCCTTTGCAAAATGTGATATAAATGCCTATTACGGACGTATTTTGCTAGAAAATGGCGAGGAACTTTACAAGAGCTTTGAATCTCATCATTTAAATGGCGCAAATATCACCATTCCTTTTAAAGAATATGCCTTCAGCTTATGCGATGAGGTGCGTGGCGTGGCTAAGGACATAGGTGCGTGTAATACGTGGGTGCACGATAATGGCGCAATCATAGGCTACAACACAGACGCACAGGGTTTTTATGAGTGCATTAAAGACTATAAGATAAAAAATGCCCTTATTATCGGTGCGGGTGGATCGGCTAAGGCGGTAGCGATGATTCTAAAGGCATATCAAATCCCCACGACCATCATCAATCGCTCGGATTCTAAACTTACATTTTTTGCAGATAAAGGCTTTGAATGTAGTGTAAGTAGTGCATTTAAGCCAAATAACACGTATGATTTAATCATCAATACCACGAGTGCGGGGCTAAATGATACACATTTGCCTTGTGCTAAATCACAGCTTGAAGCGCTCTTTACCCACGCTTCTTATGCCTTTGATTTGATTTATGGGAAGCAAACGCCTTTTTTACATCTAGCAAGTGAATTTAAGCTTATTTGCAGTGATGGGAGAGCTATGCTTATCCATCAAGCCGCCCTTGCCTTTGAGCTTTTTAGTGCGAGTATGGGAGTTGAGTGTGAATCAAATGCCATTGCTACACTAATGGGCGAGGCTTTACCCTAAGGGCAAGATTCTGTGTTATAATCTGCATTTATTTATTAAAGGAGGGCAAATGCATATTGATGAAGCGTTACTATCGCGCTTAGAGCGACTTTCTATGATACATATTAATGAAAATAAGCGTCAAAGTATGCAAACAGAGCTAACAGAGATTCTAGGATTTGTAGAAAATATCGCAAGTATAGAAGTGCCGCAGGATTGTTTCAAAGAGGATTTAAAAACGCCATTAAGAGAAGATGTCCCACAAGATGCTGCTATCGCCCAAGATGTGCTTAAAAATGCGCCCTGTGCGGAAGATAACTTTTTCATCGTGCCCAAAATCATTGAATGAGTATCGCACTTGATAGGGTAAAGATTCCACCCGATTGGAAATCGCTCCTTAAAGATGAACTATTAAGCCCCTATTTTGCAGATATTAAAGCACATTATATGGCAGCCTTGCAAAAGGGAGAAGTCATCTATCCCAAGCCTAAAGATATATTTACCGCCTTTGCCCTCACGCCCTTAGATTCACTCAAAGTCATCATACTCGGGCAAGACCCCTATCACGGAAGCGCGGTAATAAATGGAGAGCTTACACCTCAAGCGATGGGCTTAAGTTTTAGTGTGCCACGTGGTATGAAGATTCCACCATCATTGCAAAATATCTATAAAGAACTAGAACGGAGTTTGCATATCGCTCCGCCTACACACGGAGATTTAAGCGGTTGGGCAAGACAGGGGGTGCTACTGCTCAATGCGATTTTAAGTGTTCGTGCCAATGTGGCAGCCTCCCATCAGCATTTTGGTTGGGAGCGATTTAGCGATGGCGTGATTAAGGCGCTTTCCTCACATAAAACACATTTGGTATTTATGTTATGGGGGAATTATGCGAAGAAAAAGGCGACTCTAATTGATAGCACAAAGCATAAGATTATCACCGCACCGCACCCTAGCCCTTTAGCGCGAGGATTCATAGGGAGCAATGTATTTATAGAGGCAAATGCCTATTTGGCACAAAATGGCATAAGTCCCATTGCTTGGGAATCTTTGGGATAGATTACAAAATGGAGTGATGATGAAGATTCTTATTTTTGTGGGTGTTATTTTTGCTGTGCTGACATTGATGAAAGCCTATGTGTATATGCGCTTTATGCGGCATAGTGCTATGATTAATAAATGGCTAGGGCTAGGCTTTTTAGTGCTTTTGGCAACAGGAGAGATTTTACTCTTTGTGGTGAGGGATTCACACTTTGCTCATTGGCAGTATTTGCTCGTAGGATCTTGTGTAGTGCTAGGGTATTCGCTTTTTTTAGCGTGTTTATGTGTGGATATGTTTAGAATCTGTGCTTTTTTAGCAACAAAATATCAAAGGCGACATTCTAAGCACATATCGCGCACAGCCTCCCTGAATGAGAGTGTAGAATCTACAGATGCTAAAGCTATTGCCTCTCGCCGCGTATTTTTACGCAAAATCATCGATTGGAGCGTAGCAACACTCTTTGCATACTTTAGCTTCAAAAGCCTCACAAACGCCCTAAGTGTGCCACATATCAAGGAAGTTTATTTAAAAGTCCCTCACTTAAGGCGCAAAATGAGTATTGCGATGATAAGCGATGTGCATATAGGCAAGACATTAGGCAGAGAATTCTTAGAAAAAGTTGTAGCTCGTATCAATGCACTTAATGTCGATATTGTCGTTATTGTAGGGGATTTAGTCGATGATAAAATACATCTTATCAAAGATGATTTAGAGCCGCTAAAAGATTTGCAAAGTGTGGAAGGCGTGTATTATGTATCGGGTAATCACGAGTATTATCACAGCATCGAGCCAATTTTAGCTCATCTTAAAACACTTAATCTTCGCATTTTGAATAATACCAATACAGAGCTTGAAAATGTGAATCTTGTAGGGGTAAGCGATATAGCAGGAGAGCAATTTAAGCTATTCCCTCCTGATTTGAATGCAGCGAAGCAGGGAATAAATGCAGATAAGCCAAGTATATTACTCGCGCATCAGCCAAAATTCGTGCGACAAAATGATGTGAGTGAATTTGATATTGTGCTGTGCGGACATACGCACGGCGGGCAAGTGTTCCCACTTTCTTTGCTTGTGTGGTTAGACCAGCATTATATACACGGGCTTTATACATTGCCTAATCCCAAACGTACCCAACTTTATGTGAGTAGCGGCGTGGGCTTTTGGGGACCGGCTATCCGCTTTCTTGCTCCAAGCGAAATCGTGCATTTAGTGCTAGAAGGCATAAATTCTAAAAATGCTTAAAAATCACAAAAGTAAGCAAAAGATTAACTTTAAAAATATGTAAAAGAAAATAAGAGAGGTATTTATGCGAGTTTTGCCTTTTATTATACTTTGTTTGTCAAAAAGTGCTAAAATCCTCCATTATTTAAAAAGCCAAAGAAGATATGCTATGGATTTAGAAACACTCAAAGCCGCTTACCCTGAGGCTTTAAAGTATCATAAAGGTGGGAAAGTCAGCACTGCCCCACGCAAGCGATTGCGCTCTATTGATGAATTAGGATTAGCTTATACGCCCGGTGTGGCAGTGCCTTGCAAGCAGATTGAAGCAAATCCTTTAAGTGCTTATGATTATACTTCTAAAAGCAATCTTGTAGCTGTTATTAGTAATGGCACAGCTGTGCTTGGGCTTGGCGATATTGGCGCGGTAGCGAGCAAGCCCGTTATGGAAGGAAAGGCGATTTTATTCAAAACATTTGCCGATGTTGATGCCTTTGATATTGAAGTGAATGAAAAAGATGTGGATAAGTTTGTCGCTGTGGTAAAGGCAATTGCCCCTACATTTGGCGGCATTAATTTAGAAGATATTAAAGCTCCTGAATGCTTTGAGATAGAATCCCGTTTGATTAAAGAACTTGATATACCCGTTATGCACGATGACCAGCACGGCACAGCTATTATCTCCACTGCAGCTATCATTAATGCTCTGCATTTAGTTAATAAAAAGGCAGAAGATATTAAAGTCGTTGTATTTGGGGCAGGAGCAGCAGCGATAGCCTGTGCGAAAATGTATAAAGCACTTGGCGTGAAAAATCTCGTGATGTTTGATTCTAAGGGGGCTATTAGTGCGGATAGGACAGACTTAAATGCTATGAAACAAGAATTTGTTTGCAAGGAGAACTATAAGTCTTTTAAAGACGCACTTAATGAAGCAGATGTGCTACTTGGGCTTTCAAAGGGCAATTTATTGGTGGCTGATGATATTATGGGTATGAATGCCTCTCCGCTCATTTTTGCCCTAAGCAATCCTATCCCTGAAATTATGCCTGATGTGGTTAAAAAAGCCCGACCTGATGCGATAATAGCAACAGGTCGAAGTGATTTCCCTAATCAAATCAATAATGTCATTGGTTTCCCTTTTATCTTTAAGGGTGCGCTTAAAGTGAGGGCGAGTAAGATTAATGAAGAAATGAAATTTGCCGCTGCAAGGGCGATAGCCGAACTTGCACGAGAACCTATCACGGAAAAATTAGAAGTGCTTTTAAAGAAAAAAATGCAATTTGGAGTGGATTATATTATCCCCTCTGCGTTTGACGAACGTCTTATCGATATTGTGCCTAATGCTGTGGCAGAGGCGGCTATCAAAAGTGGTGTAGCGAGGATATAAACTTTATAAGCAAGATTCATTACTTAATCTTGCTTTGTTTTGTAGTATGAAAGCATTAAACCAAACACATCTATGGGTTATATAAGGAATCAAGTTATAGATATATCGATAGGGATAGCTCCCTAAGTTTTATTATACTCTATGTCTTTTTGCAATCTCTTGGGCAATTTCATATCCGTGCTGCAGACCTGCAGCGATAGAACCGCCTGTTTTTAGGGCAATATCCCCTGCGACAAAAATATTTTTCACATTGCTTTCCCAAAGATTTGAACTTGTAGGCACACCCTTTTCATCTGTTTGTATGCCACATTTTTTGAGAAAATCCACAGGACTTGCCCCGCCAATAGCATAAATCACACGCTCATAGCTCTCTTTGCTCCCATCGCTAAAATTTACGCCCACGATACCACTATCATCCTCAAGGCTTAGAATATCAATGCCTAGTTTTGTTTGAAGCACACCTTTTGTAATGGCTTCTTTAAGCTGCATAGCATTGGTATCATTAATGCGTGCAAATTCTGTGCGACGATAATTAAGCGTTACACTTCCGCTATTTTGGATATTTTGAGCTAAATCATAGGCATATTCTACTGCTGAATTACCACCACCCACGACAAGAATCTTCTCTGTGCCTTGTGCGTCATTGGCATTAAAGTTGATACGTTTTCTCATAGAGGAAGGAAAAGGATAGCTTGGCTTATTGGGCTGCCCCATTTTGCCAATGCTTATGATAACAAATCGTGCTTTATAGCTACGATTATCCGTTGTATTTATAGAAAATCCCTCATTATCGCTAAGTGGCGTGATAGATTCTACATCGCTTTGATAGGCAACCTCAACAGGAGAGAGAATCTCATCAAAAAAACTAAGTGTTGATTCCCTATTGCCATCTTTAAAGTCAATACTGCCTTTAAGCTCCACTACCTGCCCCTTGTAGTCTTTATCCACGCGTTTGCCTTCTTTGTAAAATTTACGAATACTCATATTATGGCTTTCGCCCTTTTCGCATACGATAACACTTAAATTTTTATTTATACACTCTATGGCTGCGCTTATGCCCGCTGGACCACAGCCTATTACGCCTACATCATATATTTTGCTCATTATTTTCTCCTTTTGTATTTGAATGTAATGTATTTTGTTTTTTATCAGCTCTTGCGGCAAGATTCAAATCTTCTACAGAATCAAAAAGCACACCCTGCATCATCTTATTTGCGTCATCAAATTGTCCATTCTTAAGCCCCCATATAAAAGCAAGAAGCCCAAATAAACCAAGTATGAGAGAAACGCCCAACATAACCGCAATTATTCCTGTATTCATCAACAATGCCCCTTTGGCAATAAGATACGAGATTGTAGCATATTTTAATATTAAGTTTGCAGATGGGGATGATATTTGTTAAAAATATATTTTATAAAGCTATAATCATATGAAGCTTTACATGAAAATATTTACAAAAGGAGAAAATATGATAGACATAGAACAACCATCTAAAGCTAGAAGAAAAATAAATGTAGGCTTTATGCTAAGTCTTGGCTTTGGTGTCTTAATTGTATTTTCGTGTATTATGACATTTATCAGTCTTAATCGTGTAAGTAGCATTAACGCCTCGCTTACAGACATTAATGACAAAAATGCCCTCGCCCAACGTTACGCGATTAATTTCCGTGGAAGCGTCCATGATAGAGCCATAGCCGTGCGTGATGTGGTGCTTATTGATAATGAAGACAAAAAAGGATTGCACGATCTTTTAGAGCAAATCCACACTTTAGAGCAATTCTACAAAGAAGCTGAAGACAATATGAAGAAAAACTTTATTGATACCCATTTGCTTGATGAGACAGAACTTAGCATTTTGAACGCTATTGAAGCTACACAGGCTAAGAGCATTCCTTTAATTGTGCAAATCACACAAGCCAAGCTTGCAGGAGATTCACAAAAAGCCTATACATTACTTAATACTCTCGCCCCTTATTTCACGCAATGGCTCAAAGAAATTAATCAATTTATTGACTATCAAGAAGATGAAAATCAGCGACTTACAATAGAATTAAGAGAAAATGTTAATAAGTTTAGACTTATTCTTTTGGTGCTTTTAGCGTGCAGCATTGTTTTTGGTGTGATTGATGCGATTATTATCATACGTATGCTTCTCAATCTCCTTGGGGGCGAGCCTCACACTGCTTCGGATATTGTATCGAGAATTGCAAATGGTAACCTCTCTGACCCTGTATATTATAAAAGAGAGAACTCTATGCTCCACTCTATTGCAGCAATGCAACAAAGGCTTAGAGAAATTGTAGAATATATCATACACTCATCAAATCAAATCCACGATGTTGCCTTGCGGGTGTCTAAGACTTCTCATAAGGCTCAAGATGCTGCCAACACACAAATGCAAAGCTCCACACACGTAACCGATAAAATAGGGCAAATGAATCAATCTGTGATTGAAGTGTCAAATATCGCTAAACAAACAGAGGAAAATTCCCTCAAAAGTGTGGAGATCTCTACAAAAGGTGTGGAAATCATCAATGTTACCGCACAAGAAATTGGCAAAATTACCGAGATGATAAGCACTTCAGCAGATAATATACGTGGGCTACAACAGCAATCTATGGAAATTGGTGGCAGTGCGAATCTCATTGCAGAAATTGCTGACCAGACCAATCTTTTAGCGCTTAACGCTGCTATTGAAGCAGCAAGAGCAGGGGAACACGGGCGAGGCTTTGCTGTGGTTGCCGATGAGGTAAGAAAACTTGCTGAACGTACCGCTTCTACAACGGCTGAAATTGCTAATATGATAAAACTTATCCAAGATAGCATAGGCACTTCTGTTGAGGCTATTGAAGCGATTGTACCACAGATTGAAAAAGGACAGCAGCTTATTATGGATTCGGTGCAAACATTAGAAGAAATTCAAGCTCAAGCTCAAGATTCACTAGAAAAAGCCCAAACTGTCGCATCTTCTTCTAGCCAGCAAGAAAGCACTATGCAAAGCATTTCACACGATATGCAGGGTATTGCTACGCTCTCTCAAGAGACGCACTTATCTTTGGAGCACGCAAACAAAACCATTGATGAGCTGAAAAATATTTCGGATTCTTTAAAAGAGTATATGTCCTATTTCAAAATATAATTTAATTCTTAGAGATTATTAGAATCTATGCAAATTTATGTTTGCGGGGTGCACACAGATGCGGGAAAGACGCATTTTTGCGCGGCTTTTTGCGCGGCTTTTAAATATGATTATTTTAAACTTATTCAAGCAGGCATACCCACAGATAGCACTTTTATAGCTAAGTTTAGCCCTCAAACAAAGATTTTTAAAGAAGGCGTGTTTTTACAAACCCCCGCTTCACCTCACATTGGTAAAAGGCTTGAAAAGCTTGATTATAAAGCCTTTGATATAAAGCTTCCTCAAAGTGAAAATGCGCTGATAGAAACAGCTGGAGGGCTTTTCACGCCTATTGATGAGCGTTTTACAATGCTTGATTATATAAATAAATGTAAAAAGCCTTGCATTTTAGTTGCAAAGTATTATCTAGGTGTGATTAATCATATTTTACTTTCCTTAGAAGCGCTAAAAAAGCGCGAGATTCCCCTGATAGCCCTTGTAATGATGGGAGAAAGAGATGAAAGCATTGATGAATTTATTAAATCTTATACGGGAGTGAGAATTTTTCATTTACCCTTTTACACCACGGAAGACTTCTTAGAAAAAAGCAAGAACTTAAGAGAGCAAATGCAGAAGATGTTTTAAATCAAATGAGAGTAAAAACACTAGCTTGTATGCAAACCAAAGTTGGTTTGAGAAACCTTTATGTATTATTTTAACATATAAATAGACCTCATAACACTATTCCCTGTAGCAATGAATATTATTTTTATTGCTCAATTTAAATAATCTTGCTTAATGTTTGGAAAGGCTTGATAGATTTTTCCGTCCAACAAAGCCCCATTGTTCTTTTTATTTCTCTTTATTCCATCTTCTCCATAAGCTCCCCATTGTTTGAAGAAAAAAGGAATTTTAGCCCTATCACATTGTATTTTGATATTTATAAGCCAAGATTTTTGCATTATACGCGCATTATAGCCACTCTCACCGCCTACTATAACCCAATCAATACCATTTAAATCAAGCTCTCCCAAATCATCAAGCAAAGGCTCAATTGAAAGCCATTTTACAGAAGCTTTTAAATCTCTTATTAAGTCAATCCTTGCTTTTACTCTACTGCTTTCTATCGTGGTGCCTAGCCATACATTAGTTGGTATATTATGATGTAAAAAATACTCCCTCATTTTTTGAGGTCGTTTAGTGAGAATTTGATACTGATGATAGGGAGTTTGTGAGATTATTTTCATAATAGAATCTAAAAAATAAATTTTCATTTTTTGATGAAATAAATCACTCATAGAATTAACAAAATAAAGAGTAGGCTTTTTATTTTTTAAAGGCTCGTTTAAGCGGTGTTCTAGCATTTTAAATTGAAAGCCATCTTTGTAGTCTTTATTTCCCATAGCCTGCAATCTTTTAGCCATAATTTCAGCATAGCAGTTTTTACACCCACTGCTTACCCTATCGCATCCAATAGTTGGATTCCACACAGCTTGCGCCCATTCGATTTTGGTGGGTTTCATTATTACTTAAGCCTTACCTTTACTTTAACTTCGTCTCTATCTAGATGAAAACCTCTCTTAGCATTATTGCAATATTCGCATTCTAAATGATTTTTTAGACTATTAAGAATCTTATTGGTATGCCTTGATAAAAAACCATTATCTAAGCTAAAATACTTAATTTCAATATTGCTTCTTTGTTCTTTTAAAAACTCTTTTAATAATTCTGCATATCTTCGTTCTTTTTCACTTGGTTCATTGGGTTCATAAAATAAACTGGTCTCATCTTTTGTAAAATCTCTATCAATATTTTTGTTTCCCTCTCCAAAATTTTCATCTATTTTCCATGCTGTTTTTAAAAATTGCTCTTGCCCTTTTCGATGGGTAGAGATAAAAATTAATCCATTAGTATTTCCATTATCTTTTGTTAATGAAAAAGGAGCAATAAAATGATTTTTAAAAATTGTTTTAAAATATTGAGTGATAATCCTATGAGTTTCATAATTTGATTTATTTTCGAAATCTCGCTTTGAAATAGAATTAACATCAAGATATTTTTTAAATGTTTTTTCTTCTAAAAATCTTTTTATATATGAAGAAGCAATGAAAATAAGAATATCAGTACCTTTTGTTAAAAATTCTTGAGCTTTATGAATATGTTTGATACCATATTGGTCTAAAAATACTAGTTTAAAATATTTTTGAGAATAAAGTGTATATACATCAGTATCTACTGATGTATATTTTATTTTTATATCTTTTCTATCGCTTAAAATTTTATATTCATTGTTGATAATTTCTTTTAAAGTTTTAATTTTTTCTTCATTATTATCATTAAAATAAAGTTTAATTGTCTTTCCTTTGAGATTTCTTTTAAGAATCGCATCAAGTATTCTTAATGGTGAGCCTTTATATTTGCCTGTGCCATCATATCCACTTCCACAAAATAAATCATAAATTTCTAAAGCATTAAATTTTTCATTTTGCCCATAGCTTGAAGTTATATTAAACCAATCATGCACATATTGCTCAAAAACATCAAGTTTTGTAAGAGTGGCACTATCCCATTCTTGTGTATGCATATCTTTTGCCATATTTACTCCTTATTTTAATTCTATCACACTCTCAGCGCCACATATATTACGCACTTTTAATCTTAAGGGTAAATTTATCACAAGTGATTTTGCCATTCCAAAATTCCTTTGTTTTCATTCCATTTTTAATCACAAAGGAGTTTTTAGAAATTTTTATCTCGCTGCTACTTATCCACGCACCACTTGATTTTTAGATCTCAAGGCTTTGCCTGCACTAATTTTACCATAAAATCCATATATTACTGCTTTTTTAACAATTATAAGGAATTTACTCTAGTGATATCAATATTTTCACAACATAAAAATTTACGTATTCTAAATATTTCAAAATATTTTTACTCATTAACAAAACAAAAAACTCACCACATCACCCCCCCCCCCCTCATTGCCTCATTATGATACATAGGCTATAATGCCTCCCTCAAAGTGATACAAACAAGGAGAATTATATGAATATCGGTTTCTATCGAGCATCTCTTATTGGGGATAATATGGTCGCTCTGTATGGAATCTACGCTATGAAATGCCTCCACCCTGATGCTACGCTCATCGTCTATACAAATGCCTATGGTATTAATCTATATAGCCAATTTCACTTTATTGATGTCCTTATCGATGTGGGAGAGATGAGCGAAAAAACGCTTATAGAGGACATTAATAGCCGCAATTTTGCGCTCTTTATCCTCACACAGTCAAATCGTGCAGCTTGCCATATCTTTAAGCAAACAAATATCAAACGAATCATCACATTTATGACGCGCTGGAGTTTTGCAAAGCAGCGATTTGATACCGTATATATTCCACGATTTTCCATCGCCTATGTGCCATATGTTTTGAGACTCCCCCAATACAAACGCATTTTAAAGCTTGTATATCATTCTATTAACCCCCCCCCCCCCCGTTGTAACTTATTGCATAAACCACCAAAGATTGATTTCTCACCCATTAGATTACAAAGCAGCCCAAGCCATAAGGCGAGAATCGCAGACTTCCTGCATAAGCACAACCTGCAAAATCGCCCCATAGTCGCCATCAATCCTTTTGTCTATACCACGAGCCATAATTTAACGCTTGAGGGTTGGCGTGAGCTTATCACACATCTTGCACGCACCTATCCTTATATAGGATTTGTTATCCCTACATATAAAGATAATGCTAAGATTTGCTTTGATGATATGGAAAATGTCGCTATATTCAATAACGATTCTGATTTGCTTAACATCGTAGCATTGCTTGAATCTACCTCCCTGTTCATTAGCCCAAGCACAGGGCTTAGCCATATTGCAGATAATCTAGGCACACCAATGATTTGGCTCTGCAGCAGGAGGGATAGCTTTGTGTGGGTTGGGGAAACGATGAATCCGAAGCTATTTGTCATACTCAAGCAGCGAACTTCCAAAATGAGTGAGCAAGCCCAAAAAAAGTATATAGAGCTTGCAAAACAAAAGTTTCAAGTTGTCATAAAAGATTTGAATGCAAGATAAATAAAGATTCTAGCCTCAATCTTTAAAACTCACTCAATAAGCAAGCTCAAGATTTAATACTTTAAGTATATTCATATTGATACGCCTTAAATCTGCAAGACTACAAACATAAAAATCAAAATATAGTATCTTATATTTTCGCAAAGATTGTGCAAAAATATCAAAGGCATACATCATATACATCCATAAAAATGGGAGCGCAAAAAGACATATGATTTTATGATAATTGTTTGTCTGCAGTGCTAAAACCTCAATGCTCAAAATTTAATTTACGATATTACATATCACAAATAAAAATCAAAAATGCTTCGATTCAAAAGAAAATATGCCCAACCTAAAAGGAACTGATAGTATGAGAAGTGTGTAAGGAATCAAATAAGATTCCTTACATTAAAAGAGAAGCTGAGAGATTAGATAACGCCTTGGTCTATCATCGCTCCTGCCACTTTTCTAAATCCGGCGATATTTGCTCCTAGCACGAGGTTTGTAGGCTCACCAAATTCTTTAGCAGTCTCACTTGCATTAGCATAAATGCTTTCCATAATACCGTGCAAACGTTTATCCACCACTTCAAAAGTCCAAGGATTCATACTTGCATTTTGTGCCATTTCTAGTCCGCTTACAGCTACACCACCAGCATTTGCAGCCTTGCCCGGTCCGTAGCAGATTTTTGCATTAAGGAACTGATGGACAGCTTCTATGGTTGAGGGCATATTCGCTCCCTCGCTCACGCATTTGCAGCCATTGGCTAGAAGTGTTTTTGCGTCATTAGCGTTAAGCTCATTTTGTGTCGCTGATGGGAACGCAGCAAAACAAGGTATCGCCCATACTGCATTTGTCCCTGCAGGATAATCACTCACCTTAGTATATTTCGCACTTGGGCGCTCTTTAGCATATTCTGTCAATGAGGCACGGCGCACTTCTTTGATCTCTTTAAGCAATGCTAAATCAATACCATCTTTATCATAAATCATACCTTGAGAATCACTCACAGTAACAGGAATTGCACCGAGTTGTTGAAGTTTTTCAACGGTATAAATTGCCACATTACCAGCACCCGAAACGGTACAGATTTTACCCTCTAAGCTTTCACCTCGTGCTTTGAGCATTTCTTGAGCGAAATACACACAGCCATAGCCCGTAGCTTCCGTTCTTACCAAGCTTCCGCCCCAGGAGAGAGCCTTGCCTGTAAGCACACCATCAAAACGATTAGTAAGTTTGCGGTATTGTCCATAGAGATAGCCGATTTCTCGCCCACCTACACCAATATCACCCGCTGGCACATCGGTAGTGGCACCAATATGGCGGAAAAGCTCATTCATAAACGCTTGACAAAAACGCATAATTTCACCTTCACTTTTCCCCTTAGGGTCAAAGTCGCTTCCACCTTTACCACCGCCCATAGCAAGTGTGGTAAGAGAGTTTTTCAAAATTTGTTCAAATCCTAGAAATTTAATCACACCTTCATTTACACTTGGGTGAAATCGCAATCCACCTTTATAGGGTCCAATAGCAGCATTAAATTCTATACGATAGGCTCGATTGGTTTGAATCTTACCTTTATCATCAACCCAGCTTACGCGGAAGTGGATTTCTCTATCTGGAATCGTGAGACGCTCTAAAATCGCATAAGATTCATATTTCTTATCTTTTTGAAGTGCTGGTTTCAGCGATTCAAATACTTCCTCCACAGCTTGATGAAAAAGCGTCTGTGAAGGATATTGCTCTTTAAGTTTGTTGAGGACATTGACTGCATACGACATAGTGTCTCCTTCAAATTGAGATATGCGTTAAACGCAAACGCATTATAAAGTAATTAACCTTAAATATTCTTAATTAAGTTTAATTAAAGGTAATTTTTACAAACCAAGTCCCAAAATTTCCCATAATCCATTCACTTCTTCATCTTCAAGCAAAATCGTGCTTTGCGTATGGAGAAAGGATAAAATCCGCTCTATATCAAAGCTACTCCCGCCAATGCAGCCCTGATGTGCAAAAATAAAGCCCTGTGCTAAACTGACAGATGTGGCAAGTGCCCCCTCACACATAAAGCATAAAGAATCCTTGCTTTGATGTGCCCTCCCCTCAAAGTGCAGTATCTTAGCATACATTTCAAGCACCACGCGCTTGGGATTCTGTGAATGTAGCTTATGTGCGCCCTCATCTAAAAGCGTATAATAAAATGTATCAATCTCATATATATCAAACAGATGCCGATGAAGCAATTTGATAAAATGCTGCCATATATAATAACGTGTGCTATCAAATTCCCATTTATGCCCTAAATGCAAAATATGCTTAAGCTTAGGGAGGAAAGCAAGGTTGAGCTCTTCTTCAAAATCAATCTTGCGCCCGATATTAATGATGCTATGCCGCGCCCCATAGAATCGATATAATGTCTTAATATACATAGGTGTGAGAATCTTCACAATCATATCTTCTGTGCGCGTTTTTTGCATATACAAAATATACCCTTGCACGACTATCCTTACTTTAAGCATTTCTAACGCATAATTCTAGCTGAATTTTATATGCTTTAAGGGGTTCACTCTTGCGGACATTTTTATATCAAGCTACTCTTGCCACACAAAAGATTATTGATACCTTGCAGCATAAAGACAAATCACTCTATACCCTGCATCAAATCGGTGCAGGAGGCGATAGAAGCATAGGGGCGGACTTAGTGAGCGAGAGCATTTATAAGGAGTATTTGCTGCCTTTGGCAAGTATCAATTCCGAAGAGAGCGGCTTTATACAGGGGGCGAGAAGTGATTATATTATGCTAGACCCGCTCGATGGGAGCGATAACTTCCTCTCTCATATCCCTTATTATGGCGCTTCTTTGGCACTTTGTGATACAAATGGCAGAGTAAAGGAGGCTGTAATTTTTAACTTCTGCACTAAAGAGGGCAGAGCGCGAGTGGAGGATAAAGTCATACGATTTGCTATTGAATCCTATCTGCAAGAGGGCGAGGCGGCTTTTATCGCATTAGAATCTTTGCCACTCACAAAATGCGGAATTTTTGAAAAAGCGTATTCTAATCCGCATATCACTGCACTTTTATATCAAAATCACTTAAAGTTCCGCTCTTTAGGGGCGAGTGCGCTATCTATCGCGCAATCTTATGAAGTGAATTTTATGCTTTTTATGGGTAATATCCGCGATTTTGATAGCAAGGCAGGATTGTTTTTATGCGAAAAGCTGCATCATATTCGCACAAATAATTTTACACTTATAAGCAAAGATAAGCATATTTTTGATATGATTTCACATATCGTTTTAGAATCTAAAGGATAGAAATGGGATTGGGTAGTTTGTTTAAACCAAAGAAAGAAGAAAACAAAGATAAAGAGCAAAACCAAGACGTACAGAAGATTGACGCACCTCCTAATCATTGGCTTAAATGCCCTAGTTGTAATGCTATGATGTACTATAAAGAGGTATTTTCACAAAGCCATATCTGCCCTAAATGCAATTATCATTTTAGAATCTCTGCTACTGAGCGTATAGAAATGCTTTGCGATACAGATACATTTATTGAAATCGATAAGGATTTGCGTCCTATTGACCCGCTTGAATTTGTCGATAAAAAAAGCTACAAACAACGTATCCGCGAGAGTGAGGAGAAAACCGGCAGGGCAAGTTCGGTAATCGCAGGGGAGGGGCTTATAAATGGCATAGAAATGCAAATCGTGCTTTTTGACTTTGCCTTCATGGGTGGCTCTCTAGGCTCGGTAGAGGGAGAGAAAATCGTCCGTGCTACCAATCGAGCAGTGGCAAAAAAGCAAACATTAGTCATTCTCTCCACAAGTGGAGGCGCACGTATGCAAGAATCCACCTTTTCACTTATGCAAATGGCTAAGACCTCTTGTGCGTTAAATAAACTCTCTGATGCGGGATTGCCCTTTATTTCTGTGTTGCTTGACCCTACTTTTGGAGGCGTGAGCGCGTCTTTTGCATTTTTAGGAGATATTATCATCGCTGAGCCGGGCGCGATTATTGGTTTTGCAGGACCACGTGTGATAAAGCAAACTATTGGTGCGGACTTACCAGAGGGATTCCAAACGGCTGAATTTCTCCTAGAACACGGGCTTATTGATATGGTAGTGCATCGTAAAGATTTAAAAAAGACATTGAGCGATATTAGCAAAATGCTTAATCCAAACTATGCAAATCAACATTTATTCTATAACTAAAAAAGACGCCGCTTATCGAGCATTGCAAGAGGAGCTATGTATGCGATGTAAGCCATTTGGTGCAAATATCAAGCATTTTGAGCTATTCCCCCAATCTGTGAAAAATGCCCAAAAAATCTCTTTAAATAAAGCACAGCAGAGCTATACGCATATTTTTACCCCTTATCTTAATACGAATGGGCTTAATATCGCCCTTGACCCAGGGGGAAAAAGCTATGATTCTCATAGTTTTGCGCATTTGATAGAATCTCACCAACTCATACAATTTTTTATCGGTGGGGCTTATGGGCTTGAAAAATCTTTTGTGAATCTCACTCACGCGGTGAGCCTAAGCGCGATGACATTAAGCCATAAAATCGCCAAGCTTGTGCTATGTGAGCAAATCTATCGGGCATTAAGCATTTTATCATCTCACCCTTATCATAAATAGGAGGATTTATGATTGATTATACTTTTTTTGAGACACTTCTTAAGCAACGCTTACATAAGCTTTGTGAGAGCATCGAGCATAAAAACACGCATATTACACATATTCAAAACACTCATCATAAAGATGAGGGCGATATTGTCGGGGCTGGATTACAAGGGAATCTAGAAATGGGTATGATTAATTTATATCAAAATGAAATCCGCGATATTCGCAAATCTCTGCAAAAAATCAAAGATGGTATATTTGGGATATGTGAAATGTGCGATGATGAAATCGATGTAGAGCGCCTCAAAGTCAAGCCTCACGCAAAATACTGCATTAATTGTCGTGAGCTATTTGAAAAAACGCAAAAAAAGGAGCGATAGTGAAACTGAAATATTATGTGATATTTTCTTTTGTGTTTATGCTCGTTATTGGGCTATATGTGTATAGTTTAGAATCTTATAACTATACGTATGAGATTCCATTCACGCAAATGCAGATTACACTGCCTTTGGCTGTGTGGATTGTGGGGATTGTGGCTTTATTTTTTGTAGCGACTTTAATATTTTTTGCTTCTGCGTGGGCGCAGGATTTGCTAGAGAATTATCATCGCAAAAATGACTACGATAAATTACTCTCACAAATCAATGAGCAATCCCTCAACCAAGATATCAAGCCTCGTGTGTATAAACGCAAAGCTTTTTCTAATCTATCTAAAATTTTGCAGCGATTTTATTTGAAGCCCAGATTAGATTCCACAGAGAGTTTCAATCGTAAGATTGATACGCTTTTTGAAAATTATAAAGATGTGATGAGCGGTAAGGTAGTGGATTTGAAAACCTATCATCTAAGTCGCGATAATAAATTTAATGTCCAAAATCTTAAAAATAAAATCCATCAACACTACAAATATGGCTTTGAAATCTTAGAACAAGATTATCCCGATGAGTTGAAAAACTACGCAGTGCTTGAGATTCTTAAAAACGCTCAGCCCAAAGAGCAAGAAAAGCTCCTCTCTCGAATCTCCCATATCACGCTTAATAAAACGCTCGCGCAGGAGATGTTCAAAACCTATCTTAAAAACCCCCAAAGCATAGACGCTAAAGATATGCGCGAAGCCTTAAGAAAAGTCCAAACAAGCACAATGGAATATATCCAATATGCCATTATGAGTAGAGGGATACTTACACCTGATGAGTGGATTAAATTTTTTGAATCTTGTGCAGATAATGATGAAAGTGCAGAAATGGCATTTTTTTATGTGCTATTTGAACTAGAAATGATAGATAAGGCAAAAGAGCGCCATCGCAGTCACGCTAAGGACGAATATAAGCTCATTGATGCGTATTTAGATTTAAAATCACTTGGCAAGCACTATCCTTTTGATATTTTTCTTTTGCAGTCCTAAGCTAATTTTAGTCTCATAGGGCGAGTTGGTGTTTAGTATTCTAGCCCTGCGATTTTAAGGGCTTTTTTGCATAATGATGAAAGTGGTTTAGAGTTAAGCTCATTGATAGGAATCAACGTGATTTCATCAAAGATATTTAAGGTTTGAAAGCATTTAAAATCTATATGATAAATATATGCCCTGATATGATATTTAGTATAGTGATGTCTGCATTCTCCACACTTATGTGTTTGCGTGAGGCTATCACTAGTAAGCAAGGGAAGATTATAAAGCCCGTGATATAGCCCTTTGGAGGATCGCACTAAAGCAATATGATGATTATGCACACAAATACCAAGATGTAGTTCTAAAGGTATAAGGGTGGATTGCTTAGGCAGGGGATAGAGATGAGGGGCATTATATCCATCACATAAAGATTGCAAGGGACATATGAGACAAGAGGGGGATTTAGGAGTACATAGGGTAGCACCAATATCAAGCAAGGCTTGATTGTAATCAAAACTAGAATCTATATCTAAAAGGATTTGAGCAAGCTTTTCTAAAAGCACCATTTTTGGATTACTTAGAGCAAAAATACGGCAGAGTAGGCGTCTAATATTCCCATCTACAAAAGATACATTTTGTTTAAAACCAAAGCATAAAATCGCCCCCGCACTATATGCACCAATGCCCGGCAGTGCAATCAACTCATTATATGTGTGTGGTAAAGTATGGGAGAATTTTTGAGCGCATATATGTGCGGTTTTTAACATATTTCTTACACGTGTGTAATAGCCTAATCCCTCCCAAGCTTTAAGCACTTGCTCCTCTGTAGCATAAGAGAGGGCAAGGAGCGTGGGAAAAGATTCCATAAAAGGCTGATAGTAACACTCTAGCACACGTTTTACTTGTGTTTGCTGCAACATCATTTCACTCACATACACGCCATAGGGCGCATTTTCTCCTTGTAGATTACGCCAAGGCAAAGTGAATCTTCCATTGTCCTTATACCAAGCAAGTATATTTTTGCGCCATAACGGGGCTATATGCAGTGCTTTTTCTTGTAATGGGCTAAAGCTTATGTTTTTAGAATCTTCCATAAATGAGAGTGTAGCTAAAAATACAAAATGAGTAGAAGATTTAAAGCCTACAAAAGCAGGGCTAAGAGAGTTATTGCAATCTATGCAAAAAGTGCTTAAAAAAAAGGGGGGGGATTCTAATTTATGTATAAGGGGGTTGAGACATTCTCATTATATTTGTATTATGCTCTTGCTATCTGCGCGGTAATGTATGCTTTTATGCTTGGCATATACCGCCTGTGCGTTCAATGATGGCTTGACAAATCGCCTCCTTGTCCAATCCACTACAAAATCCCCACCCCCCTTACGCACGACATAAAGCCCCACTAAGATTTCAGCTACCCTTTGTAGTAGGGTATTTGGGGGCATTTTTTTACCACAATGAATAATCAAATGCGCACTTGGCACATCACGGATATGAAACCACAAATCATCGGCTTTTGCCACTTCTAAAAGCCTTTGATTGTCCTTTGCATTGCGCCCAATGCTCACCTTATACCCCTGTATAAAAAAGCTCTCTATATCCTTTGTACCTATATTTTTTGCCCTCTTGTGTGCTGGAGCAAAGACCTCTCCGCTCTCATCAAACTGCAAGGTAAAGCCTATTTGCTGCGTGATAAAGGCAATTCTCTCCTGCAAATTGGCTATTTGCTTCTCTAAAAATTTTGCCTTTTTATGATATTTTTTGCTCTGCGTAAAATACCAATTCCCCGCTTCTTGCAAATCCCTTGCGTGTGAAGGCAAGGGGAGATTCACATCATTTGCGTTACTATCTTTTAGCACAATATGCGTTGTGATGATCTTATGTGTGGGCAGCAAATGCAATGAACTAAAAATCAGCTCTCCATACATAGCATACTCCTTAGCAGATTCTAAAAGCTCCTCGCGTTTGGGTAATGTAGCTAATGTATCTATGAGGGATTGCTTCTTGCTTTCAAGTTTTCTAAGTACATTTTGCCTCTTGTCTGCTTTGAGCTTTTCATATTTATCCGCATAAATTTGCTCTAATATCGCACATACATTTTCTGGCGGGATTTCAAGCTGTGTGGGGATACATTCAGGCTGTGGCAAAGGGGATAGAATCTTCCCTACCCGCACCTCTCGCGAGGATTTATGCTGTGGTATATGGCGCAATGCTTCAAGCACAATAAAATCCTTATCACAAAGCACCACATTGGTATATTTGCCGGTAAATTCGCACACAAGCCAAAAATACCGCACCTTATAGTGCTCCCTCTGGGTGAGATAGCATTGCAAGATTCTATTATTCCCATCGATACGTATCTGCTCTATATGTGCCCCTTTCGTGCAAGTAGCGAGTTTATTATCAAAAGGCGCACAAAAGACTTTTGTCCCTATAATCTCTCTTTGAGCAATAAATATATTGCTTTGTGAGCGCGTCATATCCATATAGAATCTATGCGTCTCCCCCTGTCTATCCGCACATATCAACACCAAGAGATTATTATCTATGCGTCTAAAGCACATAATTCGCTCCATATTTTGCATATAGGCGCAAAACCCTTTCAGCAAAGCAAGATTCACTACTTTATCCTATTTACTAAGATGTGTCCTAGCAAATTCAAGGGCTTGTGGCGTGATATTTGAGCCGCTAATAATCCGTGCTACCTCCTGCACCCTGCCTTCAAAATCAAGCTTTGTGATAACGCTACTTTGCCCACGTTTTTCCACCAGATAGTGATTATCAGCTAGGGAGGGCATATGCGTTTGATGAGAGATGGCAAAGATTTGATAATCACGTGAGAGTGTTTTTAGAATCTGCGCTACCCCCTCGCTCTCCTCCCCACTCAAATTCGCATCAATCTCATCAAGCACTAAAATCCCTTTACGTGGCTGTAATTCCATATCAATACACATCATCACCAAACGCAAACGATTATACTCACCTGATGAAATCACATTCACATCGCTATCCCCTAGCCTTAATTCACATTCGCTTATGCCCTTTTGATATAAAGGCACTTCTTTAAGCAACAAATGGCTTTGCTTTAATCGCAGCTGTGTGCAAAGATGTTCAATCCGTGCGTTTAAATCCTTTGCGCATTTTTGGCGATTGTGATGGAGGGTTTGAGCATTTGCTTCACAAGTAGCCTCAAGGGCTTGAATCTGCTTTTGTAGGGCTTGTTTATCAAAGCTTAAATGCTCATATTGGGCTAACTTTTGCTTCTGCCCTTGCAAATAGTTAAGCGCGTTTGTAATACTCCCAAATTTGCGGATAAGCTCGGCAAGTCCTGCGATTTTATCAAGCAGCTCCTCTACATTCATCAGCTCAAGATTCTCCATTCGCTCTGCTTCTTGCTCCACAATCGCCTCAAACTCGCTCAAACCATCAATGAGATTAGGACAGCTCTTATCCACAAGATTCAAAAAACCCTCAAAACTTTGGCTTAATTCTAGCACCTCCCGTACTTTTAAGAGTTGCTCTTTAATCTTTTCTTGCTTGCTTAGCATTTTTTTAAGGTTTAAAAGCTCCTCATACTCACCCTCTTTAGGATTAATCTTTTCAATTTTAGCGATTTCAAATGCCGCAAATTCTTTTAAAGACGTGATATTTGCTTCATTAGATTCTATCTCTTTAAGCTGCTCTTTTAAGGTGCATAATTGTTTAAAATCGCTCTCATAAGTGGTCAGTGTACTTTTATGAACGCTATGCTTTTTTGCGATAAAGTTATCTAAGATTCTTAAAATATTGCTATTTTTTAGCTCATCTGCCCCTTTGGTGCTAATATGTTTGGCAAAGCCATGGACAATATCGTGGAGCTTTTTTTTGGAGCTTGAAGCGTGGTTTAGAAAATAGCGCGTTTTATCCTTTTTTAAAATGCTTAAGACGATTTCATCTTCGTCCTCCTCGTGCGGGATACCATAACCCTCCCAATCAAAATTCATAGTTTCAACATTAATATTTGCTTCAATCAAATCCGCATTGCTCTCCTTAATCCCAAAAATCGCCAATAAGGATTCCATAAATACGGATTTCCCGCTCCCACTCGCGCCGCTAAAGACATTAAATCCCTCCTGCATATATAGCTCTACATCTTTAAAGGCAGGGGAATTATGGATTAAGATACGCTTAATCATTGACTTGCTCCTTATATGCTTGGCTAATATTCATCGCCCCATTTAAACTTTTCTTTCAACACATTAAAATAATCTCTTGTGCGGGGGTAAATCAACATCGCGCTTTGCTTGAGGGCTTGAATCTGCACCTTGTGAAAGGGCATAATATCAATCATCTCCTGCCCATCGATAATGAGCTTTGCCCTCTGCTTTGGACGAAATTCTAGCACAAATTCATCATTAAGCACTAAAGGGCATTGCGTGAGGGAATGCGGTGCGATGGGGGTAAGCAAGATATTGCGACAATAAGGATAAATCACCGAGCCACCTGCACTAATATTATACGCCGTAGAACCTGTAGGAGTGCCAATAATCAAGCCATCGCAACCATAGGTATTAAAATGCTTCCCATCAATATGCGCATCAATGCTCACCATACCGCTTAAATCGTGCTTAGAAATCAAAAATTCATTAATGGCTATAAATGTGTGCATGGCTTCCTGCTGCGTTTGGGTATTATATACCTTTGCTTGAAGCACAAGATGATTTTGCAATGTATAATCCCCGCTTTTAAGATTTGGAATAAAGCTTTTAAGGCTATCGGGCATAATAGCCGTGAGGAAGCCTAGCCGCCCGGTATTAATCCCCATACATGGCAGCCTATACTCAAAAGCACGACGAAGCATAGAAATAAGCGTCCCATCGCCACCTAGGCTAAAGAGTGCATCACATTGCGTGGCGATATATGAAAAATCCCGCCCAAGCAGCTCAATCATACCCCCGCTTATGCTCTCTAAGCTCACCTCTATACCCGCATTATTTAGTTCCTCACACACTTGTAAGAATACACCCTTTAGCTCTGGGCTTGATGGACGCAGAACAATACCTACCTTTTGCAATGGTGGATTTAGCTTATTCATATTTATCTCCATTAATTGCGGGTTTATAATCCTTAACTTAAAGCTACGTGGCATTTTATCACAATAATGTAGCCATAGTGAATCTAATCTTATGAATGCTTGAGCGCCCATAATCTTAATTCTTTATGTGGGGTTGTGCCCTAAAAATAAAACTAAACTCCCCTGTAAATAAGCCTAAATGGTAGTTTCAGCTACAAAATCAGTAGAATAATTATAGATTCTAGCCAAGTTTCGAATTAAATTATATCTTAGCTTTATGCAAGGAGATGATGAATTTATTTTTAAATGACAAATGAAGCGTATAAATTATATTAAGGCTTGATATTGCGCACTACAACTTACACTTTAGCTATATATCAATAAATCCTATTTGCAATAAGCTAAATTATTGACAAAATCCTTTCTTTTTTGAGATATCCAAAGTAATAAAAACAATCACTTGTTTCCAAAAGATTAAAAAAAGCTTGTCTAAAATGTATCAATTTTACACATTAAACATAAAGCCTATTTTTATTGCGTATAAATTAAACACACTTAGTCTATGATTGAATCCTAAATTTTAACTTTTTAGATACGGAGGAAAAGATGGGTTTTATTGATTCTATTAAGGCACAGGCAAAGGCGCGTAAAAAAACGATTGTTTTGCCTGAAGTAACGGACTTGCGCACGATTGAAGCTGCTGTAAAGATTCTCAATGAGGGCTTTGCTGACTTAATTTTATTAGGAGAGCAAGATGAGATTTGCAAAAGGGCTAAAGATCAGCTCTCTCATCTCCCAACAGATGTGTTACAAAAGGCATCTTTTCTCACGCTCAAAGATGAAGCACTCCTTGATAAACTTATTGCACTTTTAGTGAAATTACGAGGGCATAAAGGTATGGATAGCGCAAAAGCAAAAGAGTTGCTACTAAATGATTGTCTCTATTTTGGCGCAGCTCTTGTCAAATCAGGCAAAGCTGATGGTATGGTAGCGGGAGCGATTCACGCTACTTCTAGTGTGCTACGTGCGGCGTTGCAGATTGTAGGCACAGCAGCAGATTCTAAGCTTGTTTCAAGCTTTTTCATTATGGTAGTGCCTGATTGTACTTATGGGTTACAGGGGACATTTGTGTTTGCTGATTGTGGGCTTTGCCAAAATCCTAATGCCGAAGAACTTGCACACATTGCGCTTTCATCTGCTAAGAGTTTTGAATCTATCACTCATAATGAGCCGCTTGTAGCAATGCTAAGTCATTCTACCTATGGTAGCGCAAGCCACCCTGATGTGGATAAAGTCATAGAAGCTACCAAAATCGCAAAAAGCCTCGCTCCACACCTTAAAGTCGATGGGGAATTGCAACTTGATGCAGCAATCGTGCCAAGTGTCGGTGAATCTAAAGCTAAAGGCTCACAGGTTGCAGGAAAGGCAAATGTGCTTGTGTTCCCCGATTTAGACGCGGGGAACATCGGCTACAAGCTCGTGCAGAGATTTGCTAAGGCTGAAGCTTATGGACCTATCGCACAAGGTATGAGTGCACCCATCAATGATTTATCACGAGGGTGTAGTGCTGATGATATAGCAGGTGTAGTAGCTATTAGCGCACTTCAAGCCAAATAAATCCAAATCAAAAAAAGGAGAAAAAATGAATGTTTTAGTCGTTAATTGTGGAAGTTCATCTTTAAAGTTTCAGCTTATTGATGCTGATACAGAGAAGGTTTTAGCAAGCGGTATATGCGATAGAATCGGTATTGATGGCAGTGTGCTTAACTACAAAAATGCTGCAGGAAAAAAATATGAGCAAAAAGAGCCTATACCCAACCATACTAAAGCCATTGAAATGGTGCTAGAATCGCTTATCAATAAAGAATATGGCACGATTAGCTCACTTGAAGATATTCACGCCATTGGGCATCGTGTAGTTCATGGGGGGGAATTTTTCAAAGAATCTGTACTCATCAATGATTATGTGATTGATCGCATTAAAGAATGCTCTGATCTCGCGCCATTACACAATCCTGCACATTTGATGGGCATTGAGGCGTGTAAAGCGAAAATGCCAAACACGCCTATGGTTGTAGTTTTTGACACAGCATTTCATCAAACTATGCCACCAAAAGCTTATATTTATGGTGTGCCTTATGAATGGTATGAGAAGCATAAAGTGCGTAGATATGGATTCCACGGGACGAGTCATAAATATGTATCACAAAAAACTGCCGAATTTTTAGGGCTTGATTATTATAATTCTAAGATTATCGTCTGCCATTTGGGGAATGGTTCATCAATTTCAGCTATTAAAAATGGCGAGTGCGTGGATACAAGTATGGGGCTTACACCGCTAGAGGGCTTAATTATGGGGACACGAAGTGGGGATTTAGACCCTGCGATTTTAGAGTATATCTCTAAGCGCGAGGATTTAGATATTCAAAGTCTGCTTAATATCCTTAACAAAAAATCCGGTGTGCTTGGAATCTCTGGGCTTTCAAGTGATTTTAGAGATTTGCTTGATGCAGATTTAGGGGGGAATGAACGCGCTAAACTCGCACGGGTTGCCTTTGCCTATCGTGTGATGAAATATGTAGGGGCGTATTGTGCGGCGATGAATGGTGTTGATGCGGTGAGCTTCTGCGCTGGTGTGGGAGAAAATGCAAAATTCATACGCGGTATGATTGTGAATAATCTCGCATTTTTGGGTGTCAAACTCGATGAAGAAGCAAATAATATTTGTGGCAAAGAAGCCATCATCTCTACGGCAGATTCTAAAGTAAAAGTGTGCGTGATACCCACTAATGAAGAACTTGTCATCGCTAGAGATACAAAAACTATCGTTTCTCAACTCTAAATAAACTTTCAAAGGAAGTCTATGCAAAATATACTCAAAATAGAGCAAATGCTTTTTATCTGCATTGACGTGCAAGAAAAATTAGTAGGGGTGATGGCGGATAAAGAAAAGCTTATTAAAAGCACTAATATACTTTTAGAATCTGCCCAAGAACTGCATATCCCCACACTTATTACCGAACAATATCCCAAAGGATTAGGCAAAACGCATAATGCAGTAAAGATTCCTCCTCACGCACAAATACTAGAAAAAACACATTTTAGTATTTTTGGCGATGAAAAAATCGCTCAATATATCGCACAAAGCAAGGCAAAAATGCTTATTCTCTTTGGGATTGAAAGCCATATTTGCGTCTTGCAAAGCATTATAGAAGCACAGAATCTAGGCTATAAATGCCTCCTTGCTGCTGATGCGTGTAGCTCAAGAGAGGTGCAAAACTACCAACTTGCTCTAGCATTTTTCCACGCTCAAGGTATAGAAGTGCTGCCTAGTGAATCTATTCTTTTTAGAATCTTGGGTGATTGCAAGCACCCATCATTTAAAGCCATATCCACACTTGTAAAATAGCTCTCTTTTATTATCATCTTATCTCTCTACCCTCGGTAGTCCATCATTACCGAGGCAAACAATGCAACATAATCTTTGTTTTATCAACTCACAAATTTATGAGCCCCGACAAAGGAATTAACTTTGCTTTTTGAAAGTTATAATATAATAGTATTTAAAGAAGTGATACGGAGGATTCGACCCTACAATGAATGTGGCGCTTACACAAAACTATATTCAAATCACCGTTGAAGAAGAAAGCGACTTCTTGCATAAAGCCCTCGCGTATGCTGAAAAATATTTTTCCAAAAGCTACCGCTTATCACGCACAATTTTAATCTTAGATGATGGAGAGCGCTTTAAAAAAGATTATCTTGTGAATTGGGCTTATCACGCCTTTGGGCAAGATGAAAAACATCAAAGAATCCATCATCTCCTTGATAACTTAGACAGCCCCGAAAACCAATCCCCTGCCCAAGATGAGGTGCAATCCATACAAACACCCCTAGAGGAGCCTCTGCAGGATTTAAAATATCTGCTTGATTTTACCTATCTGCCTATACGCATTAAAATTGTGAATAAAAATGCTCTGATAGAGCGTGTAAAAATCGCTTTGCGGATTCTTAATACCAAGCGCGTGATGCTTAGAATGGATAAAGCCAACAATGTAGCAAGGCGCTATATTGCAAATATTTTCGAAGATTATTATGTAGGTTGCGATAGAAATGAAATTTATTTAGATAGCACAAAGCCTTATTTTTGGGATAGCATTATGAATCTTATTAGTTTTAAGGTGATCCATAATGTAATTTTGGACTTTGATTATGATAGTTTTGCCAATCGTGGAGGATTAGGGAGTTTTGAATCCTCTTTCCTTACCGATGAGGAGAGAATCTTGCGTGGCTGTTATATGACACTAGAGTGCCATTATCAAGATGATTTTGAGCAAGTAAAAAAAAGTTACCTCAAACTTGCTAAAGAATATCACCCTGACAATGTCTTTGGGCAAGAAGCGCATATCATAGAAAGTTATAATGATCGATTTAGAAAGATTCAAGAAGCGTATGAGAAAATCAAAAAATATCTGCGCGCAAGCTAAATTATCCCTCATCACTCTCTAATACTATAAATCTGCTTCTTATTTTTGAATTATACGTCTATTGCTTTTGTTTCCACTTTGCTTTCAGTTTATTTTTAGCCATTTTTCCATACTATTACAAATCATTCTTATTATTTGTATGAATGTTACCCAAAATTTCAAGGAGTATATATGAATAAATCGTATTTCAACCTCACCGCTGCATTGCTTGTATGCACGAGTCTCTTGGCAGATTCTCAAAGCAGTGAAGTGAGGGGGGGGGGCATATAACAACTCACCAGCAAAAGAACCCTTCAAAAGCATAAATCTTGGTCGCTCTGTGATTACTGCCTCTGGTTTTGAGCAGGATTTAAATATCGCCCCTGCCTCTATTTCTGTAGTAACCCCACAAGATATACAATCCCGCCCTGTGAGAGACTTAGCCGAAGCCTTAGCTAATGTGCCCGGCGTAAGCATAGATTCTGGTGTAACCAAAACCGGAGGCTATGGTATCTCTATTCGCGGTATGGGGACAGCTTATACACTCATTCTCATTGATGGCAAAAGAGTAAATGCAGATTCTAGCACTTTCCCTAATGGCTTTGGAGATTCTGTAACCTCATTTATGCCACCACTCAGTGCGATTGAAAGAATCGAAGTGATTAGAGGACCTGCCTCCACACTCTATGGAAGTGATGCTATTGGCGGTGTAGTAAATATCATCACAAAGAAAAATTATGAACAATGGGGCTCAAATATCACCTATGATTACACTTTTCAAGAATCTCGCCCCTTTGGCAATACCCAAAGTATTAATTTCTATACCGCAGGTCCACTTAATACTGCTAAAACTCTGGGCTTAATATTACGCAGTAGAATCTATACCCGCGATGGCGTATCTAATAGCGATTTAGCCGTAGCCCCAAATCACACAGGCGTTACAAGCAATAGTGGACAAAATAATGCCACTTCAGCCACCGCCTCGCAAATTGTAGGCTCTGCACCGGGTAGAATCTACAATGTAGGCACGAGGATTAATTGGAGCAGCACAGAATCTGTTGGTAAAAAGCCCAAAAATAATGTCTATTTAGACATTGACTACTCACAGCAAAGCTATGATAACTCACAAGGCTTAGTAATGAGCAATCGTAATGCAAACTCTTTTAATGTGTCTTGGGACGATTTAACCTTCCAGAAAAATAGCGGTTATGGCAAAAAATACAATATCTATCGTGGCAATGTTGTCCTCGCTCATAATGGAAGCTATATTGCTAATCCTAGTGGGCTTCTCTCCAATTTTTCAACCGATACTTCGCTAACCTATAATATTACTAATAATGCCGGGCGATTTGTCCCTCAAAATGCAGCCAGCGGCTTATCTACTAGCTCTGTTAATGGTGTAAATGCAGGAGATAGCAGGGAGCTGATTAATCAAGATGTAATACTAGACCATAAGAGCAATCTCTTTTTGAATCTTGGCTCATCTTTTGGTATCAACACCACTTTGGGAGGGAGGTATTGGTATAATAACTTTAATGATAATCTCCTCAAAGTTTCCACAGGCGATGCAAATGTTCATCAGCATATTAGCGCACTCTTTGGCGAGGCGGAGTTTATCCTTTTTGATAAGCTTTTCATAACCACAGGTGTAAGGGGCAATTTTAATTCTATCTTTGGTTCAAACATAAGCCCACGCGCCTATCTTGCCTATAATGTGCTTGATGATCAGCTAACCATTAAGGGCGGTATCTCCACAGGCTACAAAAGTCCTAGCCTCAATCAGCTTGTAGCGGATATTGTAAGTTATTCAGGTTCAGGCACAAACCCCACTTATGGGAATCCAAACTTAAAGCCAGAATCTAGCGTGAATTATGAGCTCTCAATATTAAGCGATAATGATTATTTCTCCGCTTCTCTTACAGGATTCTATATTCAATTTAAAGATAAAATCAATCAAACAGGTGGTTTGGGCGGTAATATTACCAACGGGCAGATTATCCCTACCTTAGGTATTGCCTGCCAAGCTACAAGCGGAAATTGCTCCTATTATAGCAATGCCGATGAAGCACTAAGCTATGGAGCAGAAGTGTTTGTGGGGATAAAGCCAATCAACGTAGGTTATGGTGGTATAAGCTTGAGCGCAGCTTATACTTACAATCACACAGAGATTACAAAAAGCAATACTGCTGCAGATATAGGCATAGCCTTTACAAATGTGCCTTTACATATCTTGAATGCCTCTCTTAACTATGATACACCAAAATGGGGATTGTATATAAGAGAAGAGTATAAAGATGGAATCTATCGTGGTAATCCCAATGGGAGAGGCAATATAGCAATTCAAGCACGTGCTGCAGGAGAATTTTATGATCCTTATTATCTAACGCATACAGGCGGATATTATAAGTTTAAAGACAATTTGCGTCTTAACCTTGCCATCTATAACTTGCTTAATTTTAACTTTATTAATTATATTCCCTATACTAACAACAATACCACTACCTACACTTCTGCCTATAACTACATAAGAGAGGGCAGAAGGTATTATCTCTCCGTGCAAATGGATTTTTAGATACTATTGTGCCCCTGCTGCTATCCTTTGCACCACAAAGCTCTTGTAAATGGGAGCTAAGCCCCCCCCCCCATTTACACCATTCAACGCCATACGCATGAAGTGCTTATCCACACTTATAAAAGGCTTTGCCGATATACTCTCGCAATAGCGAAGCTACGGGGACAAAGTAAAACTTCCTGCAAAAACGCAGTTTTTTTAGATGAAATCCCGCAAGAGCAAAAGAACACACTGATAACTAAGGCTACACTTTAGTTATCAGTGCTCAAAGATATGCTTCTCACTCCCCCTTATATATCGTTTGCTAGATTACCCGCTCACTACCCTTACGATGCTTTAAAATGAGAGTATCATTTTCGCCGAGCGCGTGGCGGGAAAAGCTAAAGGGCTTAAAGGTATCGCTTTTATACGCTACGGCGTAACCTTTTGCGGTGATTCTTTACCCTGTGTTTGCTTGTGTCAAATTCTCTTTTAATAGCACAATTACTCCTTTTAAATACATTTTTGAATCTAAAAGATTCTATGAACGCAATTAATAAAGCCTGATACCTAGTACCTATCAAAAGGAATGCACATAATAATGAAGAATATCAACAAAGTATTGAGGAGGAGATATTGCGCATTGTTGATTTTATATTTATTATTTGTGTGAAGTTTTTACCAAAAATGCAAACATTATACAAACGCTAGTATTTGCTATTCTTTCTTAGTAAATATGCTCATCTTTTCATCAAGCACTTCACTCTCTACATCTAAAAATGTCAAAACACTATGAAAGATATGAAAGTGTGTTGCTTCATTCAAATCTTTAATCCTACTGGCATTAGAACTCCACACAAAAAATGGTATTTCATATTGCTCCTTTGGTGCAAATGCTAATGGTATCCCGTGCATATATACACCATTTTCACCCAAGCTCTCGCCGTGATCACTTACATAAATCATTGTGCTGTCGTATTTATCAAGTTTGCTTAACTGACTAATGACTGAATGCAATAAAAAATCAGTATAGAGGATTGTATTATCATACGCATTAATAATTTCACTCTGTAAGCATCCCCTTGGTTCGACACTTTTGCACACAGGCTTAAAGATTTCAAATTGAGGAGGGTATTTCTTATAATATGTTGGTCCATGGCTCGTGCTTGTATGAATGATAATAAGCACTTTGGGCGATTTTGCTAACTCAATATCCTCAGTTAGTCCCGCCACAAGTGCAGACTCATAGTTATCATTAAGATGAATATATTTCTCTGCAAGTTGCGGATATCGCATAATATTTTCACTGGGTAGGTGAAGTGGAGGCTCACCCCAATTTGTCGAACGCCACATCACATCCACTCCAGTGCGTGCAAGATAGTTTGGCAATATCTCATATAGATTCGTACTATCCTTGTATGAAAGCATATTTTTCACAGATGCGCTCGTATATGTCGTGCTTGATTTTGCATAAAAATGTCGGAGTCCTGACACTTCTAAAAGGAGGGGATTGGTATTACGTGAATAACCATAAAGTGAGAAGTTTTTTGCACGTGCAGATTCACCAATTACGAGCACGACTACAGATTTTTTGTCATTTGCAATGTGTGCATCAGGGAGTGGAATTTCTTTTTTGTTTTTTGCTAGTTCCCCTTGAAAATACCGCACTGAGTTACCTATATATGACCAAGGCATAATAAGTGCGCCAAGTTGTTTAGAGTATTTATCAAGCCACAATAGATTCTGAAAATTAACTCCAGTAAGCACAATAAGCACAAAAAATATCAAGCCTAAGCTCTTAGTAAGTGATTTGCGCGTAGGTCTTGCCACCTTTTCAAAGAGTAGAAAGCACGCTGGGAGAAGACCTAGTATAACTATATAAAGTGCCATTTTTAAAGATAGAAACTCTCCTGCTTCTGCTGGATTTGTGTTAAAGAGATTGCCCATCATCGTTTTATCCAAAAACACTCCATATACAGAGACAAAATACACCGCTATGGCGTTTGTAATTGAGATAAGCGCAAACCATATTTTGGTGAGCCTGAAAGAGATGAGTGCTAATAAGAGTGGCATAAGTGTAGTAAGTGCGAACAAAAATAGCACGAGTGAGACAAATAGCACAATTGCACTTAGTGAATCTAAAGCGAGATTTGTCCGCACAAATCCTAAAAAAGGAAAATGAAAAAATGCTACTTGAAGTGCGGAAATGACGAAAATAAAGGCGATAGGATTAGCTCTAGTGGGTGTGGATTGTAAATCCAATCTTTGAGTGTTAGTAAAATATTTATGGAGTATCATAAATAAGCAGCCTAACGCACAAATAAGTGCAAGATAAAATACCAAAAGATTATGTTTGCTGATATTTGAAATCGCCATCACGACAGCAACTCCACCCAAAGTAGCGAAAATAAGCAAACCAAAACGTGAATCTAGCCAAGCAAAAATACGCGTCTTGCTTGCCACAAGCACGCCAAAGACTCCGCACACACACCCAAGAGACGCACCCACAAGGACATCTAGCGGATAGTGTGCTCCCACGCCCACGCGTGAAAGCCCCACAAATACACCTAAGAGAGTGATACTTATGATAAAAGGCAAACGCCATTTGCGAGTATTTGGCATAAAAGCAAAAAGTAGCACAGAAAGTATTGTGAATATAGTAATCGAATGCCCTGATGGTAAGCTATTTACGCCTGTGAGTCGCTCACCAATGATATTAAAAGTATTGTCAAAAATACGTGCTGGACGCGGCATTGCATAGATTGTCTTGAACAATATAGAAAGCACAAGAGAAAGCAAGGAGCTTGCTATGAGTGCTTCCCAAAGCTTAGGTGCGACAAGTGAAAACCCTAGTAAGAGTGCGAATGCTACACTCGCATCACCGAGTTGGGTAAGATTGTATGCGAGAGATGGGACATTGGACCAAAGCGAATTGATGGCTAAAAAAATATCCTTTTGAATCTGTGGATATACCTCCGGCTCACTCCAACCAAAGATTTTTAACATACCCAACAATAAGACAAAAGTACTTATTACGACGCCTAAATGCCATAAATTCACTTTGGCAAAATTCATACTGACTTGTTTATTCATAGCTGGGATTATACACAAATTATCAATAGAATTTATTGTAGTTTTATTGTTATTTATCTTTGGTGCAATTTGATTATTAAATTCATAAGAATCTAAATGCCCTTGCTTAGATTCTAACCTAGACCCTCAGCAAGCTAGAAAATTATATTTATCTTGTATCTTTACTTCAAAAAGCTAAAATTTTTGGTGCTTTATAGCTATATTTAGCACATAAAAACTTTGATTTTTTTCACAAATATCGAGATAAGTTCTTTAAGTATAGGTAAGCTATTCCTTACCCTTGCAAATCTTTTTTGCCTTTAGAGTCTCTCTATGTAAGTATTTTTCAAGGGGGTGGCGGACAGGGAGGGATTCGAACCCTCGGTAATCTTGCGACTACGCATCCTTAGCAGGGATGTGGTTTCAGCCAACTCACCCACCTGTCCGTATTGAATCTGTCATAGGGGCAAAAAAGAACGCTATTATATGCAAAAATCATAAAAATACACTTAACACCTTTATATCTAAATCTATAAGAATCATCTCTAAAATTGCAAAAATTTATATGCTTTTTGCTACAATCCTTAGAATCTTTAAAGCATTTTTATATTAACAACAAAAGGATTGTGATGAAAAAATATGCGTTTATTTTCCCCGGGCAAGGCTCGCAAAGCGTAGGTATGGGTAAGGAATTTTATGAAAATTTTGCCGTAGCAAAGGAGCTATTTGAGAGAGCCTCTGCTGCCTTAAATATGGATATGAAGCAGCTACTATTTGAGGAAAATGATAAGCTTAATCTCACGCAATACACGCAACCCGCGATATTTCTTGTAAGTGCTATCGCCCATAGCGTATTCCAAAGTGAATATCCGCTTATGCCAAGTGTGGCGATGGGGCATTCACTTGGTGAAGTAAGTGCGGTGGTGCTAAGCGATGGAGCGAGTTTTGAAAATGGAATAAAGCTTATCCACAAACGAGGGGAGCTAATGGCTAAGGCGTGTGAGGGTAAAAATGCAGGAATGATGGTTGTCGTGGGGCTTGATGATGAGAAGCTAGAGCAGTTTTGCAAACAATCTCAGCAAGCAGGTAAAAGTATTTGGTGTGCGAACTATAATGGCGATGGGCAAGTTGTCCTAGCCGGGAGCAAAGATGATTTAAGCGCAGCAGAATCCCATCTCAAAGCCTTAGGCGCTAAACGCGCCCTACTTTTGCCTATGTCTGTGGCAAGCCATTGTCCTTTGTTAGAATCTGCCACCGCGCCATTTGAAGCACTCTTAAAGGAAATCCTTAACGAAAGCTTAAGTACCCCTATTCTCTCTAATGCCACACTTGAAACTTACACCCAAAAGACACAGGCAAAGGCACTTTTGAGTAGCCAGCTCACTCAACCTGTGCTATATAAGCAATCTATCTTAAAGCTTAATGATGAAATCGATACCTTTATTGAATTTGGCAATGGCAATGTCTTGCGCGGTCTGAACAAACGTCTCAGTCAAGTGCCTACGTGGAATGTAAGCAATTTAACGAGTTTAAAAGAATGTATCGAGGGTATCAAAAGTAACGTATAAAGATTCTATAAAGGAGTAAATATGACAATTGGCATTATTGGAGCAATGGTTGAGGAAATCACTCCATTATTAGCACGATTTGGCACTTATAAAGAGCATAAAATAGGCAGCAATATTTATTATGAAATTACCCGAAACAATCACAGAATCTTTGTCGCTTATAGCAAGATTGGCAAGGTGCATGCAGCACTAAGCGCAAGTGTGATGATTCTAAAATTTGGCTGTGAGCAGATTATCTTTAGTGGCGTGGCGGGGGGCTTAAGCGCGGATTTGAAAGTAGGCGATTTAGTGCTTGGAAGTAAGCTATGTCAATATGATGTGGATATTAGCGCGTTTGGACATCCGCTTGGCTTTATCCCCGAGAGTAAGCTCTATATAGAATCCTCTCCCACCCTTAATGACATCGCCAAAAAGATTGCTAAAGCACAGGGCATTGCGTTAAAAGAGGGTATTATCGCTTCAGGCGATAGCTTTATTGCTAATACTGAAAAAAAGCGCTGGATTATGGAACAATTTAACGCCATAGCTGTAGAAATGGAGGGTGCAGCGGTGGCGGTGGTATGCGATGCGTGTAAGATTCCATTTTGTATTTTGCGCTCTATTAGCGATAGTGCCGATGGTAGCGCGGATATAAACTTTGATGAGTTCTTAGAGAGTTCTGCAAAACGTAGTGCGGATTTTGTGCTATCAATGTGCGAACACATTTTAGTTTAAAGGAGAGAGAATGCAGACCATCACACTTTTGCGACACGCTGATACAATAAGCAGGGAGGAATATCGATTGAAAAATAAAAAAGACAAAAGCGATATTTTCCGCCCATTAAGTAAGCTTGGAAAAAGCCAAAGCAAAGATATTGCACATTTTGCAAAGCAACATTTGCAATTTGATATGGTATTTTGCTCCCCTGCTAAACGCACACAGCAGACACTTAAGCCTTTAAAAAAGTATCTTGATGCGGATTCTATTGTGATTTGTGAGGATATTTCACCTGATTATGGGCTTGATGGATATATGAAACTCACGCAAACAAAGGCTTTTCAAAAGGCTTCAAATGTGCTTATTGTAGGACATCAGCCGGATTTAAAGAGCTTTGCGACTTATCTTTGCCCCTCATTTCACTCCCTTGTGCCAAAGGGTGTACTAATGCGATTTGTTATTAGCGCTAATAAAGATTCCTTAGAGGGAAGCGGTGTGATTGATTTTATTATCCCGCCTTTTATGCTTGAAGATTATAAATGAAAGGCAAACTACTGCATATAGGGCAAAGACGTGATGCGTTTAGTATGATGGAACTTGTCTTTGTCATCATCATACTTGGAATCCTTGCTGCTATCGCCATTCCGCGCCTTTCACTCACGCGTTCAGACGCACAGCTTATCGCTGTAGAAAATGATATTGTGAGTGCTATTAATGCTATTCAAAGAGAAGTGTTTAGCCAAAATATTGAGCCTAGCAATATTGATGGGATAAGAATGCTAGAGCTTGCTGGTCTAAGCCCTTCGCGTTGGGTAGCACAGAGCAATGGTGTACGTTTAGCCAAAAATGGTGTGCTTGATGTGCAAAATGACTGCATTACATTAATGCAGGAAAATGGCAAGTTAGTATTTTTCGTGCAGCCAAAGGCAGATTCTACATTATGCACTAAACTCCTTGAGCGACATCAAGCGCGTAGAGAAGTGCCGCTTAGCACCTCAAATGCGATATTCTAAGAGGGCGGCTTTTAGCGCGTTTGAACTATTATGTATTATTGTTATTATCGCCATTATGGCAAGTGTAGGGATACGTTATCTAGGGTATATCACATCTAAACAATGTCTTTTACACCTTAAGGCTAGGCTTACACATACCCAAAATGCCCTAAGTGCTTACTATACGGATACATTCATTCGTGCGGAATCTATTGACATAACCTATCCACAAAGGATTCTATCATATTTATCGCAGACAAACACCCCACAATGTGGCTTTAACATACAATCACATCAAATCATCGCTACCATTGGCACACAAAGCCTTGCTTTCAGCCTAGAGCCTCCCACATTAGAAGTTAATCCAAAAATATCCTGCAATCTCTCCACTCCCTTGTGTAAGGACTTTAGCGATAGAATCTTAGATAAATAAATGTTTATACTTGCCGCTCTGCCCCAAACGATAGAGAGCAAAATCATACTTAATAGGGTCATCTTCACACATAAGAGCAAGGCTATCACTCGCTTGTAGGGCACTCTGCAAATTATATACGCGGGAGCGCAAGATTCCAAGGTGAATGCAAAGCGTGAAAGTATGTGTATCAAGGGGCAAAATCAAATGTGAGGGTGAAATCTCCTGCCAAATCCCCATATCTATATGATCCTTACGCACAAGCCATCTAAGCAGCATATTCCACCGCTTCAGCGCGGAGGTGTGAGAAGGAATGCTATTTTTAGCCACTAAATACGCGCTATGTGATGTCCCAAGCGCAAAGCATAGCCCCTTGCTTAAGGGCAAATGAGCCGTTTTTGCATAATGATAAAGTATCTCTATACACTCATAAATCCCATAGAGCATTCGTGCGTGATGGGCATTCTTGCTTTTATCCCATAAAGCGCTATTAATAGGCGCGTTTTTATAGGCTTGTAGAAAATGTGGATACAATCCTCCATTCTCGCACATAAGAGCTATAATATGAAAGAGTGCTTTTATATCTACTTGAGTTTGGAATCTATAATAGGGAAATATGCTCTCATCGCTTTGAGTAATCTTGCGCACAGATTCTAAAAGTGTGAAATCAAGGCTTTGTAGCATTTTGACAATCGCCCTTGCATTGCCATAAGCAAGTAGAGCACATATAAGGGCAATTTCTGCAGTATAGGGCTTGTGTTGATATGTTTTTGCTACAAATAGCGGGTCTGGCTTCTCCTCACTTAATTCATCGGGCGTATTTTTATATGAATAATACTCCTCAAGTATCGTCTTTAGCTTTTGCATACTATTCCTTGATTATTGATATTTGTGAGTTAGAATCGGGATAATTTTAACATAAAAGGCAAAAAATGAGGAAATACCTCCTTATGCTTGTGGTATTTGTAAATCTTCTACAAGCGGAATATTTAGGGTTTGAATCTGCCTATACAGAGGCTTTAGCGCATAATGATGGGCTAAAAAGCTCACAAAGTGCGCTAGATAAACAAGAAAAACTAAGAAGCGCGACAAAAATGCTCTACCTCCCTCAAATTTCGCTTAATGCCGCATATATCCGTCTGCAAGAGCCGATGAATTTCAATCTAGTGCAAAACGCCCAATCCCTCAATAACCCGATATTTGCTCCCTTATTGTCGCATTTTAATGGCATTACCTTAGAGGATGAAAATATTGTCTTTGGTGCACTTAATATTATCTATCCCATTTTTAGCGGCGGAAAAAAATATTATGCCAATAAGCTCTCTCAAATCGCGCTTGAAGATGCCACTCTTGCACTTAAGCTTAAAGAATTAAGTCTTTTTGAGGATTGTGCAAAGCTCTATTATGGTGCGGTATTAGCCAATCAGATTCTGCATACGCTAGAAGAGGCTAATGCGGGGCATTTACTGCATTATCAAAATGCGCTCAAACTCCAAGAAAAGGGGCAAATTGCCCGTTTAGAGACGCTTCAAGCACAAGTGAATTATGATAAATCAAGCATTGATATGCAAAAAGCAAATGATAATCTCAAAATCGCCAATATGGCGCTTAATGCGATGTTAGGCAGAGATTCTAATGCTTCACTTGAACTGATAGCAAGCATTGATATTAAGCCCGATGCGCTGCTGCAAAATGTAGATTATTTCATCCAAAAGTCGCTTGAAATCTATCCTGCCTTGCAAATGATGAATAATAAAATCAAATCTGCTGATGAGCTAAGCCATATTGAATTTGCCTCTTTTTTGCCTGATGTAGGGCTTTTTGGTAGCTATATAGTCAATGATAATAGCTCTTTATTAGATAAGGCTATGCCGCACTGGTATGTGGGTATCGGGGCGAGATGGTCGCTCCTTAGCCCAAATGGGAGAATTCAAAAATATCAAGCAAGTAAAATCGCCTCCCTAGAGGCGCAATACACCACATCTCAAGCAAAAAAAGACTTAAAAACATTATGTGAAAAAACCTATAATGAGGTGCTTTCTTATAAAACCCAATATTTTAGTCTGCAATCCTCTGTCGAACTCGCTAAGGAACATCTCAAATTGCGAGAAAGTGCGTTTTTGCAAGGTATGAGCACAAGCGCAGAGGTAAGCGATGCGCAAAATGCCCTTTCGCTCGCCCTTATTGAAAGGCAAAGTGTGGCATATAACTATGCTATCGCGCTTTCAAGGCTTTTAGCCTTGAGTGGAGAGGTGGAGAGATTCTATATTTTTTTTAATTAATGGAGAAGCATAATGAAAAGATCGCTTAAGGTGGTAGCACTTGTTTTAATCGCTTTGTGTTTTGTGGTGTGGCTTATTATTAGCTTCAAACGCGCCTATGAACCTAAAGAAGACAGAATCTATGCACAAGTGCAAGCACGAGAATATGCCATTAGCTCTAAAGTAGCTGGTCGTGTGGAAAATATCTTTGTCAAAAAGGGTGATATGCTCAAAAAAGGCGATTTAGTATATAACATTAATTCCCCCGAGCTTCAAGCTAAGATAGAACAGGCAAAGGCAGGATATGAAGCAGCTCAAGCTTTAAGCACGGAGGCCAAGCAGGGTGCGAGAGTAGAGAGTATTCAAAGTGCAAAAGATGTGTGGCAAGGTTCAAAGACGATGGCAAATCTTGCTAAAAGCACTTATGAGCGCATAGAATCTCTCTATAAAGATGGTGTAGTAAGTCAGCAAAGACGTGATGAAGCATATGCAAACTACACAACCGCCAAGCATAATGAAAATGCTGCCTATCAGCAGTATAAAATCGCCCTTGATGGTGCAAGTAACGAGATGAAAATCGCCGCCCAAGCTAAAGCAGACGCTGCCGCAGGGCAAGTCAATGAAGTAGAAAGCTATGCCAAAGATACACAGGCTATCGCCCCAGCAAATGGTGAGGTAAGCAATATCTTACTACACGAGGGAGAGCTTGCCCCGAGTGGATTCCCTGTTGTGCTAATGATTGATATGAATGAGGCGTGGATTAGCTTTGCTGTGCCAGAATATCGCTTAAAGGATTTTGCTAAAGATAGCACTTTTAGGGCATATATCCCTGCACTTGAGAGAGAGGCGGAATTTAAAGTAACATTTGTCTCTGTGATGGGAGACTTTGCGACTTGGAGAGCTACAAGCGCACATAAAGGCTATGATGTCAAAACCTTTGCAGTAGAAGCCCACCCTCTATCACATATTGAGGGCTTACGTGTGGGTATGAGTGTGCTGATTGATTAGCTTTAAGGTAGATTTGTGCTAAGTTTTATTAGAATCCTAAGCTTATTTCATTGATCCCACATAAAGGTAAGCTTATGGCAAAAAAATGTTTTTTCACAGGTAAAGGTCCTATGGTAGGCAATAATGTAAGCCACGCTAATAACAAAACAAAGAGACGTTCCCTCCCCAATCTCCGTAGTATCGCCCTCAAGCTTGAAGATGGTACAAAGGTGCGCGTTAAGGTAGCTGCTTCTACTTTACGCACGATGAAAAAATACTCTTAATTCTCATCTTGCTAAGAAAGTTTAAGAACCTTATTCATTGGGGTAATAACCCCAAGCCCGATATTTCCCTCTCTAGTGAACTATATCAGCAGCTCAAGCCCTTTCGCCTCCCGCTTATTCTTGTCCAGCTTTTCCTCCTCTTTGGCACTTTAGGCTATTTGATATTAGAAGATTATGACTTGATGAGGGCATTTTTTCAAACCTCTTATACCTTTACAAATACTGGTTTTGGCTCATTAGGAGAGGATAAGTTTGGCACGATTACGATTATTTTCACAGCAGTGCTTATGGTATGCGGTGCGGGAGTGGTAACCTTTAGCGTGGCGTTTATTATGAGTGTAATCAATAATGGCACACTCATTAAATTGATTAAGGAGCAGAAAATGATTTACAAAATCGCGCGGCTGCAAAATCATTATGTGATTTGCTATCATAATGAATTTACGATACAACTCGCCCAGCAGTTTTTAGAATCCCATATCCCCTTTGTTGTCGTGGATAATTCTCCCGATTTTGAATCCCAAGCGCAAAAATGCAAATATCCCTATTATATTGTCGATGACCCACATACGCATATCGCTATGCTAAAGTCTCATCTCTCAAGTGCAAAGGGCATTGTGAGCTTTTCTAAAAATGCGGCGGACAATATCACAATGGTAGTGAGTGCGCGACTATTTGAGGAGGAGCTAGGGCGCAAACCCTATTACATTATCGCTAGTGCAAATTCCCAAGAGGAGGATAAGAAATTAAGGAAGTTGGGCTGTGATTCTGTGATTTCTGCCTCTAAGCTTATGGCACAGAGAATCTCCGCTATGGCGGTGCGTCCAGATATGGAGAATCTACTAGAACGTTTTCTTTACCACCGCGATACGCCCTTAGATTTAGAGGAGATTATCGTTCCTCGCTATTCGTGGCTTGTGCTAAAAAAGCTTAAAGAAGCGCATTTCCGCGATGTTACAAATGTTTCTGTGGTGGGACTTACGCAAAAAGATGGCACCTATATCACTATGCCTAATGGCAATACAATTGTCTCAAGCGAGTGCAAACTCCTTGTGATAGGCGCGAGTGAGAATATCCGCTCCACTAAACGTTTGATTATGAAAAAGCAAAAACCCCAAGAGGTGGATTATGTTTGATATTATTCCTATCAAGGGCGGAATCAACGCACCGCAAGGATTCTATGCTGATGGTGTGAGCGCGGGGCTAAAGGCTGCATTGCCCGATGGGAGCAAGGCACTTGATGTAGCCTTTTTGTATAGTGAAGATGCCTTGATACCTTTTACACTTTTTACAAGCAATACCTTTGAAGCCGCTCCTATCACACATTTTAAGCGATTTGTGCAAGGCAAAGCAAGTAATTTTGTGCTGATTACGACTAAAAATGCAAATGCAATGACAGGTGAGAGAGGCATACAAGATGTGTGTGAAATTTTAGAATCTCTCAAAGCGCAATTTCCTTTTGTACAAAATCCCATTATGTCTAGCACAGGCGTGATAGGGCAGTATCTCCCCAAGGCAAAAATTATAGAATCTTTTGCATTATTTAAGCCCCACGATAGGGATAATAAAGCCCACACAAGAGCCGCTGATGCCATACGCACCACTGACGCCTTTAGCAAAGAAATCGCCTTAAGAGTTAATCTCCCAAATGGGCAGAGCTTTTGTATCGGGGCGATGGCAAAGGGCGCGGGTATGATACAGCCCGCCCTTGCCACAATGCTATGCTTTATCACCACAGATGCCACACTTCCAGCAGATTCTGGAGATAGAATCTTGCGTGAATGTGTCAAACATAGCTTTAATGCCATTAGCGTAGATGGCGATACAAGCACCAATGATTCTGTATTTTTATTTGCCAATGGACGCAGCGGGACATATAATGAAGCAGCGTTTAAAGAAGCTCTCAAAATGCTCCTGCACAAACTTGCCACAGATATGGTGCGCGATGGAGAGGGCGCGAGTAAGCTTGTAGCCTTTGAAGTCAAAGGTGCAAAAGATGAGGCAGAAGCGATAAAGGCAGCAAAAGCCCTCACAAGCTCACTTTTAGTGAAAACCGCCATTTTTGGTGGAGACCCAAACTGGGGGAGAATCGCCTCTACGATAGGTGCTAGTGGTGTGGAATGCGCACAAGATTCATTGAGTATTGCCTTTGATGATGTTGTGGTATTTGATAGAGGGGAGATTCGCTTTGATGAGAAGATGGAATCTAAGGCAGCAGCGGTAATGCAGAAAGAAAGTTTTAGGATTACTTGCGATTTAGGCAAAGGGAAAGGGCGATTTGTCGCGTATGGCTGTGATTTAGGATATGAATATGTCAAAATCAATGCCGATTATAGAAGCTAATGCTTCATTTTAGAGGAATTTGCCATAAAGACCAGCGTAATATCGCCCGAAGTGATAGGCTATTACCAAAAATATCTTACAATAGAATCTTAATTTATTTTCACAAGGAGTAGGTATGTTTCACGAATATAGAGATGAGGTTACCGCGTTAAAGACGAGCAATGCGCATTTTGCAAAGATTTTTGATGAGCATAATGAGCTTGATGATAGAATCAAAAAGATTGAAGATGGCGAGGAGCTAATGAATGATATGGAGCTTGAAGTGTTGAAAAAGCAGAAATTGCGCCTCAAAGATGAAGCGTATGCGATGATTTTAGAATATCGCAAGAGTCATTAATTTAGCGCCGCTACGCCTCCTTGCCTCGTAGCCTATGTCTCTATACTGCTACAACTAGCTAGGGAGTATTCTCTCACAGGAAGCAAATCTTATGGCTAAGATGTTATCTTTTTTATTGAGCGAATTCTTAAGGTTTGGAATCTAAGCTTCACACGAAGCCTAGCTATAGGTATGCTAGACAATCTCAATATAAGGGTAAATTTGCGTTTTCTTTTCTTTGCATTATATGCTGCCTTTTTACTCTGTGCCTGTGCCTCTTATAATCCGCAAGAGAGTTTCCAAGCCTCCCCGCTTAGCTTCTCACAAAGTAAAGTAACCCTGCAAAAAGCCTATAAGGAGCAAGACTTTAGAGAGGAATTTTATTGTGGTGTGGAGTTTGAACCAGATACCTTGCGTATCCTTCCTTCAAAGGACTATACCCCACGCAATGCTCTAACCAAAGCAAATAAGCCAAATGTCCGTGCTCAAAGGATAGAGTTTGAACATATTATGCCAGCCCATCGCTTTGGTAACACATTGCCTTGTTGGCAAAATGGCGGAAGAAAGGCTTGTGCTAAAGATAAGGAGTTTAGGCAAATGGAGGCAGATATGCGGAATCTTGTCCCTGCTATTGGCGAGATTAATGCCGATAGGAACAATTTTAGCTTTGATGAGCCTCCTATTGATATATCTTATACGCAATATGGGGCTTGTGAAGTATATACGGACTTTAAAACGAAGAAATTTTATCCCAGAGTAGAGAGTAGGGGAATTATCGCTCGAATCTATCTTTATATGAGCAAACGTTATGATATAAGGCTCTCCAAAGAAGAGGAAAGCCTTATGCGTAAATGGGATAAGCTCTATCCACCAAGTGATTATGAAAAACGGCTTTTGCGAACTCAAGGAGCATTACCCTGATTCCTGCACTTATTAGCTAAACCTACTATGTAGTCTTGCTTTGCGCGATATATTAGCACTTGATAGATTGTATATACCGCTCTAGGATAATACATGCACTTAGGGAATCTATCCTGCCATCTTTTTGTGCTTTTGCTCGATTCTCCCGCTTCATATATGCTAGAGATTCCAAAGCCTCAATACTACTATAATCCTCATTGATAAAGCATATCTCGCCCTTAAAGGTCAGCAATCCCACAAAATGCTTTATGCGCTGCATCATCTCTGTGTGTCCTGATTCACCGCCACTTGGTAGCCCTACGATAAGCTGCTCTATCTCATATTCACACAGAATCTTATCGAGGTCGCTTGCTGCTTGATGTCGATTGAAGCGTATAATAGGCTCTAATGGAAAGGCAATACCCGCTTTATATATCGCTAATCCTATACGTTTAAGCCCCACATCACACGCTAGTAACTTCATCACTTCTCCCTAAGGCACACGGATAGTGCCAGATTCTCGCATAATTTTGCCCTCTAATTCATATTCATAAATCTTCTCTCCAAATCGCGCAAAAGCCTCCTCAAAGCTAGGGTTGTTTGCACAAAAGAGCAAAACCTCATCATCACACCGCGACACACTCGCCCCAAATATAGATTCTATAAAATCATCTATATTATATATACCCTGTGCCTTGCCTTGCGCTAAAAGGTGGTTTGTCCCCTCGCTCTCACCTATGCGATGAGGTAGCACAAAAAGCGGTTTGTTAAGCTTCATCGCGATTCGTGCACTCTGCATAGAGCCGCTCATCATATCTGCCTGTGGTATCACCACATAATCGCTTAAGCCTATCACAAGGCGATTTCTATCTAAAAAGCTGTATTGATGAGGCATATAGCCCTTATCGTATTCGCTCATTACGAGGGCTTGCTCCATCATTTGCTTTATCATTTTTGCATTGCTCTTAGGATAGATGATATCTAGTCCTGCGGGAGAAAACATAATCGTGCGTGGAAAGGCATAAGTATGAGCGATAATATCCACGCCCAGCGCCCCACCGCTTACCACTATACCACTATGTTTAGCAATACGAGTAGCCAAAGTAGCGACAAAGGATTTTGTGTAGGGATTGGGTTTGCGTGAGCCGACAATAGCGATTTTTGGAGCGATTTGTGAAATGGGTTTGGAGGTGATTGTCTGGGTGGCTTTATGGGTGGTACTTACAGCTAGGTTAGATTCTAAAAGATTATTGAGTGCTTCGCAAGACCCGCAGTAATATAGCTTTTGCGGAGGATTAGGCAGCTGCTGCAAACCTTTAGGCATATCTTTTAAGGATAACTCTTTAAAGGATATAGAATCTATGTATGTTTGCATTAATTGGGTCGAGTAAATGGAGCGCGGACATAGCGCAGAGTTTTATTAGCAACTAAATAAGTTTCTAAATCACTAGGTGAGATAAGCTCTATTTCCTCTTTGATTTCATCACTCATTTGGGCTAATGCCTGAAATGTGCCGCTATTAGGGTGGCAAATAGCAATCGCGTAGCCTTTATTTTGGGCTTTAGTGATGAGAGAGCGAATCTGTGCCTTGATATAGGCTATATGTGTTTCATTGTCTAAAAACACATCACGTGCCATAATAAGCCTATCCTGCTCCATTGAAATTCTCTCGCTTACAGGGGTGCTTGTGGTAACACTATCGATAAACTTCAAATTAAGCTCATCAAAGGCTTCTAGGAGATTGCGCATATCATCATAGCTTTGAGTGAATTTGCTGCCAGTGTGGTTATTAAGATACACAAGATGAGGAAAATCTGCCTTGATTCCTATAAGAGCGTGTTTTATCGCTTCTTTATTTGCACCTACACGAATGGGGGCTAACTCACTTTGAGAAAATTGCTGTGCCTCAAGCGGGAGATGCACCATAAAGCTTTTGCCTTTTTTGTTAAGATATTCTGCAAGTTTTGGTGTGGTAGGATTATGCCTTGTTCTAGGGAAAATTGAGGGTGTGATATTTAGCCCTAAATGCTCTAGTTTGTAAATTTGCTCTAAGCTTGTAAGATCATCCATAATGAGCAAAACCTTTGGTTTATCATAAACCTTAGCTACATAGGGTTGCGAGGTGTAAGATTGAGGCACTTGCACACTCTCCCACATCTGTGTCTTAAGATTCTCTCCTATATCGATAAAATTATCATTATGAAAGCGAGATAATGCCCTCTGCACACTTGAAACAAGAGGGTGGCTACTCACTTTTGTAGCGATATTTCGTAGAGTTTCGACATTCACAACAGAATCTGCCCTTAAATAGCATAAAGCAAAAATGAAGCAATATAATATTCTCATTGTTTTTTCCCTAATGTGATTTGCACTTCCAATGTGCTGATATGCTGATTGCTATTAGTGCTAAATTGTATATCGCTTTCTTTTGTTTGGGTATATTTTTGCACCACTTGTAAAATCTCTTTTTTCATATCCTCTAGATAGGGGAGATTCGCGCTTCGCTCGTGTGATAAAACAAGCGTAAGCCGCTCTTTTGCCATTGAAGCACTTTTTGGCGAGTTATTAAACATTCCCCACAAATTCATTTGAAAATCCTTTTTAATGCTCCTATTACGCCTTCGCTTTCTAAGGATTCAAAGGCTACTTCCTCTCCTAGAATCCTCCTTGCAACGCGCATATAGGCTTTGGCGCTTAGGGATTGCGTATAAATGACAGGCTCACCTGTGTTTGTCGCACTTACAATCTTGTTATCCTCTGGTATAAGCCCAATAAGAGGCAGAGCAAGTATATTAAGCACATCATCAACATCTAGCATTTCACCCTTTTTGACAAGCTCTGGCTTAATACGATTAATGATAATATACTTTTCCACCTGCTCGTTATGCTGTGCTTTAAAGGATTTTGCATCAATAATACCTATTACCCTATCACTATCACGCACAGAGCTAACTTCTGGTGTAACGACTATCAATGCCCTATCTGCATATAATATGGCGTGTTCAAATCCCCCCTCAATCCCCGCAGGAGAATCAATCAAAATATAATCAAACTCTGCCTTTAGCGCTTCAATAAGTTTGCCTACTTTATCTTTATCAAGTATAGTTTTATCTTTAGTTTGTGAAGCTGGAAGGAAATAGAGATTCTTTGTCTTTTTGTGATTAATGAGGGCTTGAGAGAGATTGCATTTGCCCTCCATCACATCGATTACATCATATACGATGCGGTTTTCTAGCCCAAGTAGCATATCAAGATTCCGCAAGCCGATGTCAAAATCCGCCGCCACGACCTTTTTGCCTATTTTTTCTAACTGCATAGCCAAGCCTACGCTTAGATTTGCCGTAGCAGTGGATTTACCTACACCACCTTTGCCTGAAGTAATAGTAATCACTTGTGCCATATCTCACTCCCATAGGATTTAATATGCCACCTGTAAATACCACGACACTGCGCCCGCCATAACCCTTAAAGTGAGGCTAAAGCCTTACACACTAAAGATTGTTAAAATATGAGGGTATGTTTTAGTTTTTGTAGCATATTGTTGTAATCTTATAAGCATTATCTATTCCACTTCGCCTTATTATAATGGGTGCAGCCTACATCAAATCCGCTATCACAAGCTTTTTTATAGTATTTTAATACTTAAGAAACATCACTCTTACAGATTCTAAGCCGTGCTCATAGATTCCCCAGCAATCAAACACGCACTACGAGCGATATTTTCCACATTTACCTCACATTTATAGGTATGTTGAGAATTCTCACCAAGCTTTGCCAAAGTTTTACAATTTGCCTTTATATCACTCCCACAAGCCTGTAAATATGCTCTAGGGCTTTTGCTATCCTTTCTTACCCTGCCAAGCCCCTGCATTTCCCACAATTCCAGCTGATAGCAACGATGTATATCTTGCGATTCACAACCCTTTTGCAACAGCATTCGCGCCTTTGTGCGATTCTTATTCACGCCTGATATATCCTGATAATAATAAAACACTAAGTTCCCACACGCTATACCTAGCCCCATCTCACAATGCTTTTGATAGACTTTGCCATATTCATTAAGATTCTCTGTGTCGCTGGATTGCTCTAAAAACTTTAGGTTTTCACATCCTGCCTTAAAACCATACTCACAAGCAAGTGCGCTATATCGCTTTGCTTATATAATATCTTGTGTTAGTCCTTGTGCGTGTTCATAAAGCATAGAGAGATTATAGCAACCCTGCTATCTTTTAGCTCAATAGCTTATCCCTAGCACACGGCAACCAAAAGCGGAATCTAACGCACAAGCCTTGAGCTCATATTTATGCAACAGCTCTCGCTTTTTCAGGAATAGATTCAAAAATGCCTAGCCACACCTCGCTCATAGCGATTTCATACGATTGCCTTTGTCGCTTTTTACTTGTGGCATTTGTAAGACAAGCCCTGCTATTTGCAGATTCTACATTTAGCATAGGGAATGGGTCTTTGCTGCTCTTTTTTGATATGTTCGATATAACCCCACTCCACCAAACCACTCTCCACATTCACTAAGGCTAAAAATAAAGTGATAGCTCACAATATGCAGTTTGCCCTGATTAGCTCAAATAGTGAAGCAAGGAGAGCATTAACGCATAAAATAAAGGCAAGAAATATCTATTTAAAGCACTTATTCACTTTACTTTCGCGCTTTACCAGCAATGATAAAACGCAGGGCATTAAGCTTAATAAACCCTGCCGCGTCCTTTTGATTATATACAGAATCTTCCTCAAAGGTGCTGTATGCCGCACTGAAAAGTGAATTTTTAGATTCCCTGCCAATGACTATCACATTGCCCTTATAGAGTTTTAGCCGCACTACCCCGCTTACCCTTTGCTGTGTCTTATCGATTAGAGCTTGAAGCGCCTCACGTTCAGGGCTAAACCAATAGCCATTGTAAATAAGCTCAGCATATTTAGGCATAATAGAATCCTTTAAATGCGCCTCCTCTCTATCAAGACATAAAGATTCTATGGCACGATGAGCCTTAAGGTAAATGCTCCCGCCGGGCGTCTCATAGCAGCCCCGAGACTTCATACCCACATAGCGATTTTCTACTAAATCAAGTCGTCCAATGCCGTGCTTCCCGCCTAGCTCATTGAGTTTGCCCCAAAATGCCGCCGGGCTTAAACGCTCTCCATTTATCGCCACACCATCGCCCTTTTCAAAGGTAATGCTTATACTCTCTGGCTCATTTGGGGCATTCATAGGTGAGACACTCCATCGCCACATATCCTCTTCAGGCTCCACATTTGGGTCTTCTAGAATCTGCCCCTCATAGCTAATATGGAGTAAGTTTGCGTCCATTGAATAGGGCGATTTGTTTGCCTTTTTCTCAATGGGAATCCCTGCAGATTCTGCATACGAGAGGAGCTTCTCGCGACTATTCAAGTCCCACTCTCTCCACGGGGCTATAACTTTAATATCTGGGTTAAGCGCATACGCGCCGATTTCAAATCGCATTTGGTCGTTGCCTTTGCCTGTGGCTCCGTGAGCGATAGCGTCCGCCCCGACTTTTTGGGCGATTTCTACCAATCTCTTAGCAATCAAAGGACGCGCGATGCTTGTGCCTAGCAGATATTCACCCTCATATATCGTATTAGCGCGAAACATAGGGAAAACAAAATCCCTGATAAATTCCTCTCTCAAGTCCTCAATAAAGATATTTTCTTTCTTTATACCAAGTTTTAATGCCTTCTCTCGTGCGGGTTCTACCTCTTCACCCTGCCCGATGTCTGCGGTAAAAGTTACCACCTCGCAATGATAATTATCTCCTAGCCATTTGAGGATTACACTCGTATCTAACCCACCGCTATATGCTAAAACGACTTTTTTAATTGCTGCCATTTGCCACTCCCTTGTTTAGAATCTAAGGCAGGTATTATAATAAAAATTCTCTAAACTTTAAGGACAAACAGGCAAGTCTTTCTCTAGGCTTAAAATAAGAGCTACTCTACTCTAGCTTCACGCTTTTTATAAATCATAATCCCAAAGGGCACAAAGAGGACAAAAGGCAGCAGCTCACACATCGTTTTTAAAGCGGTGGCGAAATCTACGCCATAGTTTGCGACCTGCACATAGAGCTTCAAATAATGGCTGATAGGCAAGATCGTATGCCAAAAACTTGCAAACTCTCCCATAGAGTTTAAAGGAAAGGTAAGCCCTGTAAATGCAAAGCTTGGAGCGCAATAAATCGCCGCTATGGCAAGGGCGCGAGTATGGTCGCGAAAGAGCGCATAGGCAAATACCCCAACCCCCGAGTAGCCTAAAATCGTAAGCAACGCTCCGCCATACAAGACCAAATAGCTCCCGCGGAAGCTAAAGCCAAGTGCGGTAAAAAATAGCATCATTATCACCCACCAAAATGAGAATATTCCCGCATAGGCACATACTTTTGTGAGGATATACACCCCCGCGCTAATGCCTTGAGGCATTTGACTTTGCTTACCCTTCACAAAGCCCACATCGCTTTCATCACGTGCGAGAGCATTAATCACACATAAAATTACGAGCATAATCCACGAGCAAGGCAGAATCCCTGTGAGCAAAAACTGCGAATAGCTGTTATTGATATTATAAAGGGGAGTGATTTGCATAAGAATAGGGGAGCTTTGCGCTAATGCAGCATTGAGATTATGTGTCTCGATGAGATGAGTGCCTAGCTTTGCCTTGACATTACTTGTCGCAATAAGCTGCTTAAACGCCCCCTCAATAGATTTAGCGATAAGCACTAGCTGCGCGTTATAATAAATAGGAATATGGCTAAGCACCCCCTTTTTGCTCCGCGCTTCAAGCCCATAAGGAAAAATAACTAAAGCATAGATTTTGACATTGCTTATATCAGCTTTTGCCTCTTCAAGGCTGCTAAACTTCTGCGCGACATACATTGTGGGAATGCTATCAAGGTTGCTTATAAGCTCTCTGCTTAATGGGCTTTTGTCTAAATCCACTACGCCAATAGGCGCAGCCCTCACAAAGCTTTGTGAAAATACCGCCCATACAAAAAGCCCAAGCAAAAGCGGTGCGAGAGTGCAAAGAAACACAGAGAATCTATCATGAATAAAGCCATTAAATTCGCGTCTAAAAAATGATAAAAACTCCAAGAAATGCGCTTTTATCGCCATTTTTAGCTTTTGTTTGCTATTTTTCACATAATATCCTTGCTAAGCTGCGCCTCTCTCTCACATTGGAGTAGCCATATAAACACCTCTACCACGGCATTATACATTTCAGGCGGGATATGGGAATCTAGTGGCACATCAAAAAGAGATTCTACAAGCAAATGATTAGTAAAAAGTGGCACATCAAAAGCCTTTGCCTTAGCGATAATACGCATAGCAAGTTCATTTCTGCCCTTAGCTACTACACGTGGGGCATTGTCATTTACTGCATTGTAGCTAAGGGCAACTGCTTTTTTATCTCTCACGTATCTTTCCTTACAATGTGCTTAATAGCTCAATGAAGCCATATCTATCTCACTCCACGAGAAAGAATCGGGCTTGTTTTGCATTATCGTGCGAAGTGTGCTAACAACGCTACGCGTGATAATATCTGTCTCAAGATTCACTCTCCTACCAATGTGAAACTTCCCAAAAAGCGTATTTTGCAAGGTATGAGGGATAAGAGTAAGCTTAAAGGCGTCTTTTGTAGATTCTACAACCGTTAGACTAATCCCCTCTATGCATATAGAGCCCTTAGAGATAATGTATGAAAGCACTTCTTTAGAAGATTCTATCCAAAAATCGCTTGAATCCCTATGGTGCTTAATGTCTGTAATACGCCCTATACCATCGATATGCCCCTGCACGATATGCCCATCAAATCTATCTCCCACTTGCAAAGCTGGCTCTAAATGCACGAATGCTCCTTGTGCGTAGTTTTCTGTGGCGATGTGCTTTTGTGTGTGTGTGCTTAACTCCATTACCATACCACCTTGAAAAACCCTTATAGCCGTGAGACAAGCCCCATTAATCGCAATAGAATCTCCTATGTGCGCTTGATTATACGATGTGAGAATTTCAAGTGTGTTATTTCTAAAAGACTTCACTTGTGCGATATACCGAACCAATCCACTAAACATCATCTTTCCTTATAGAGTTTCTTTGATATTTAATTTTAACATAGCTTAATTGTGCTAGAATTTCGCCTTTTATTCTAACATATCAATACCAATTAAAAGGATTTTACCCGCGATGAGTGCGAGAGAACCTATACCATTTGATTATATGATAGACACGCATTGTCATTTAGATTCCAAACAATTTGAAAATGACTTAGAGCAAGTGATTGAACGCGCCCTAAGCCATAAAGTGCGCAAAATCATCATTCCGGGCGCGGATATACGCACTTTACCCCAAGCACAAGCCATAGCACACAAATATGAGAATGTGTATTATGCCACAGGGGTGCATCCCACGGACATTGAGCTCTTTGATGAATTGGTACTAAAAGACGCGCTCAAAGATAACAAATGTATCGCTATTGGGGAGTGTGGATTAGACTATTATTATTTGCCAAAGATAGTAGAGGATTCTGCAGAATCTATAATGCAGCAAAGAGAAGCCATTAAGCAGAGACAAAAGGAATGTTTTATCGCACAAATTGAACTCTCTTTATCCTATCAAAAGCCCCTTATCGTGCATATACGTGAGGCAAGCAATGATAGCTTTGAGATTTTACAAAACTATCCTTTAGCTTATGGGGTGTTGCATTGCTATAATGCGGATAGAATCTTGCTTGATTTACAGGAGCGGTTTTATTATGGTATTGGCGGGGTTTGCACGTTTAAAAACGCAAGCCGACTTTTAGAGGTGTTGCCCCTACTTCCAAAGGAACGTATCGTGCTTGAAACAGACGCGCCCTATCTCACGCCTCACCCACACAGAGGCACACGTAATGAGCCCTATCACATTCCGCTGATTATGGCACAGATTGCTAATGTGCTACAAATGAGCGAAAAAGAAGTGATAGAATCTAGCACAGCAAATGCTTTAAGACTCTTTAAGGAACTTAATGATTAAGCAAAAACAAGGAGCTTTGATGTCTATATTATTGCGCGTAGCTTGTGCGTGGATACTTATTTTTTGCACTGCTTTAAGTGATGAAGGGGATATTTATGCTCTTACTTATAATAAAAGAACAAATAGTGTTCTTAACTCCTTTGGTGTGCATACAGGGTTTATCATCAGTATGGCGGATACACAGAGGGTGCAGAAAATCGAGGAAAAATGGCAATATTTCGTGCAGAAATTTACCAAAAGCTATGAATTTATCCCTGTGCTGAAAAATATGATGGCAAAAGAGGGAGTGCCACAAGAGTTTTTATTTCTCGCTATGGCAGAATCCGAATTTACTCTCACAGCAAAAAGTCCTAAAAAAGCTATGGGTATGTGGCAGATTATGCCCGGAACGGCTAAGGGCTTGGGCTTAGAGATTAATAGCTATATTGATGAGCGAAAAGACCCGATTAAAAGCACAGAAGCAGCAATAAAGTATCTTAAGTATCTCTATGATGCCACAGGCGAGTGGTATTTAGCCGCTATGGCATATAATTGTGGATTAGGGCGATTGAAAAGAGGTATAGAAGAAGCTGGTGGTGATAGCTCTATAGGGACATTGCTTGATGAAGAGGCACAATACATTCCAGCAGAAACGCGCAATTATATCCGCACGATTTTAGCTATGAGTTTGCTTTTTAATGATGTAGATTTTTTAAGGGCACAAAATGTAGATTATTTACTTAATCGTGGGGTAACTGATAGTATTGCAAGTGTAAGCGTTAAGGGTGGTATCTCGCTAAGTGCTATTGCTAAAAGTGCTAAGATTCCATTAAATGAACTACAAAAATATAATCGCCATTTTACACGTTCTATCCTCCCGCCGGGCAATCGATACTATAATGTCTATTTGCCTTATGATAAACTTCGCATCTTTAAGCAAAATTTCAAAGAGGATTATCCAGAATCTGTGTTTGTAACACATATTGTGCAAAAGGGTGAGAGCCTTAGCGTAATCGCGCAAAACTATAAAGTATCCATCAAAGAATTGCAAGATATTAATGGCATTAAGGGCTCGCATATACGCATTGACCAAAAGCTAACTATTCCCGTCCTAAAGGGAAAGAAAGCTACAATCGCAGATGGACGATAAGGAGGTAAATTATGAAAAAGGTAAATATGATGAGAATATTTTTATATCCTTTGTTTATGGTGGTGTGTTGCATAGGATTCTTAGGCTGTTTGGAGAAAAGTGCAGATTGGAATGATAATGCTAAAAGCACAAAGGGCTTTAATGATAGCTTTGATGATTTAGATGCCTTTAATCAAGGTATTACGCCTAATATCGGGGGCAATTCTATGAGGGAATCTCCAGCCATTCAAGAAGCCACAATGCGCCCCTATCAAGTCGCAGGGAAGTGGTATTACCCTGAAAAGGTAAGTTTAGGCGACAGCTTTGATGGCTATGCGAGCTGGTATGGGGAGGACTTTCATACCAAGAAAACCTCTAATGGTGAAACTTATAATATGCACGCTCACACTGCCGCACACAAAACCTTCCCTATGAATACGGTGGTAAAGGTGTTAAATGTAGAAAATGGCAAAAGCACAATTGTGCGCATTAATGATAGAGGACCATTTGTAGAGGGGCGCATTATAGATTTAAGCTCTGTGGCAGCTCACGATATTGATATGGTCAAAGTTGGCACAGCAAAAGTGCGTTTAGAAGTCATTGGTTTTGGTGGGGTGATAAATAAAGATGTAAAACAAGCCGTGCAAAATGTGCAGAGTGATGATATATTAAAAAGTGAATTTCAAGTATCAAGCACACCAAAATCTGTCAGTGGCGGGGATTTCGCCATTCAGGTGGGAGCATTTAGACGATATGAGGGGGCGCAAATCACACAGGAGCGATTCTCTCACACACCACCTTATCAAAGCGTGATTAAGGAATTTGAGCTTGATGGTGCGCCTATCTATCGGGTATTTTTGAGAGGATTCCAAAGTGAGCAGGAAGCAAGGGATTTTTTAAAGAAAAATCCGCAGATTCAGGGAGGATTCTTTATCCGCAATTGAGCTAATTGCAAGGAGTAAGGCAATGAAACAAGATAATATCATACAAAAGAGTCGCAAGACAAAAGAGACAGATATTGCCTTAAGTGTGCTGCTATATGGCAGTGGCAAGGCAAATATACAAACCCAAATTGGCTTTTTCAACCATATGCTTGAAGCCCTCACAAAGCATTCATTGATGGATATTACTTTGCAATGCAAGGGCGATGTATTTGTCGATGGGCATCATAGCATAGAAGATTGCGGTATCGTGCTAGGGGCGGCATTAAACGAAGCTATTTACCCCGCACAAGGCATTGAGCGATTTGGTAATGCAAGTGTGGTGATGGACGAAGCTTGCGTAGAATGCGATATTGATGTGAGCAATCGCCCATTTTTAGTCTTTGACACGCATAACTACACGCTCCCATTTAAAGGTATGGTAGGGGAACTTGATGTAGAACTTGTGGAGGAGTTTTTCCGTGCAATTTGCTTTAATGCACATTTAAGTGCACATATCGTGCTTAAACGTGGCAAGAATCTCCATCATATCATTGAGGCGATGTTTAAATCCTTTGGCGTGGCATTCCGCCGTGCATTGAGTGAAAATCCTAGAATCTGCATTCCCTCTACAAAAGGTATCCTATGATAAAACTCCTTGTCTTTGATGTCGATGGGACATTGAGCGATGGCAAGGTGTATTATTCCCAAAGTGGCGAGGAGATAAAGAGCTTTGATATACGCGATGGATTAGCGATCAATGTATGGAATCGCCATCTTAAACGTGCTAGTGCGATTATCACAGGAAGAGAATCTGCAATGGTGCGCAAACGTGCGCAGGAGCTAGGTATAGCGCATATTTATATGGGCGTAGAGGATAAGGGTAAGGTGCTTAGGGCATTGCTTGAAGAGCTACATTTGCAAGAGAATGAAGTAGCCTGTATTGGCGATGATTTGAATGATTTAAGTATGTTTAGACAATGTCGCTTTGCCTATATGCCAAAAAACGGTGCAAAGGCGTTAAAAAAATATGCCTACAAGGTGCTTTCATCACTTGGTGGCGATGGAGCGGTACGAGAAATGATAGAAGATGTCTTAAGGCTCAATAAGGATAAAAAACTTGAAAAATATTTCTTATAGAATCTATACATTTTTTATTGCTTTATTATGCTTTAGCTTAGGAAGTATAGTGTTTTTCACACAGGATAATGAGCTACATAAAGCCATTGGCAAGGAGATTCCTAATATTGAAATCAATAACTTCACACTCTATTTGATAAATCCCCAATACACACAAGCTATTTCGTGGGGGACAAGGGCATTGCGCTTTGAAGAACACGAGGAGATTTATGAGCTTTTTATGAATCAACTTAATAATAATTTTAATGAATATATATATGCCCCTTTTGTATATAGTAAAAATCATATCTACACCTTTTCGCAAGGTGTAGATTATCTACGTTTAGATGGATTGTATTTTTGGAGCAAATGGGCGACTTATCATTACGCCACGCGTATTTTTAGAGGCAGGGGCGATTTCATTTTGCACAATTCCACGACACAAGCCATAGGGCAGAATATCTACTATAATATACTGCAACATACCATTAAAGCAGATTCTATACGAGCAAATATCACTATGGAGGGCAAATAATGTATAAGATTTGCCCTATAATAATGTGTGTGTGTATGTGTGCTGCTGCTACCTCGTCGCATCTAGAAGTGAGTGCAAAAACAATACAAAGCGATTTAAAAAAGGGGCAGACGATACTAAGTGGCGAAGTGATGATAATAAAGGGTGAGGATAAACTATGGGCTGATGAAGTGGTGATACAAACTGATAAAAAGAATCAACCTCTTACATACACGGCTATTGGCAATGTGAGATTCTATACCAAAATGCCTGATAAGAAAATCAAAGGGAGGGCAAAAAGGGCAGTGTATGATGTGCAAAAAGATGAATATCAACTTTTTAATAATGCGATGATTGAGGAGGTGGGGAAAAGTAACGCCATTAGAGGTAATATCATCACGCTTAATCCCACAACACAAGAGGCTTCCGTGAAAGGCTCAAATCAAAAACCTAGTGTGCTTACCTTTATTATGGAAGATGATAAAAAAGAGTGAAATATGGTGCAAGTGTTGGAATCTCGTTTTTTAAGCAGTGCAAGCAGTATCGATAACGCCCCATCACCCAGTACTACGGAGATTGTATGCTTAGGACGTAGCAATGTGGGCAAAAGCACCTTTATCAACGCGCTTTTAAATAAGCCTTTAGCAAAAAGCTCCGCCACACCGGGCAAAACACAGCTTATTAATTTTTTTTACTCTTTATGGGCGATGAGAAATGAGCGCATTCCATTGACTTTGATTGATTTGCCCGGATTTGGGTATGCAAAGGTAAGCAAAAGTCTCAAAAATGAATGGCAAAAGCATTTATTGCCATTTCTAAGCAATCGCCCATCAATTAAACTCTTTTTACATTTAGTAGATTCAAGACATACAGATATGGAGGCGGATATAATGATGAATGAAGTGCTTAAAAGTATATGTCGTGGCGATAGTCGCATTATGAGAATCTACACTAAAGCTGATAAACTCACGCAATCTGCTCTCAATACCCTTAAAAGTAAGATAGAGAATCTATCGCATAATGAGACAGATTCACAGCAGATATATCACTTTCTTTTTAGTGCCACTGCAAAAAATCATCGCAAAATGACCTCTATTGCTAATATGCGTGAATCTATCATTACCCACACATTAGGATACTCAAATGGCGTATAACATTATCAAACCCACACTTGCAGACATACCTGCTATGCGAGAAATTGTCAATATTGAAGTGAAAAATGGCAATATTTTAGAGCGGAGCGAAGATGAAATGGCAAATGCTATCCGCTCCTATCATATAATAAAAGATGATGAGAGTGGGGAGATAGCGGGATTTTGCGCTTTGTATATTTATTCCAAGGATTTAGCAGAGGTACGCTCTTTGGTTGTAAAAGATACTTTGCGCGGACAGGGCTTAGGGAGTAAGCTCATACAAAAGGCTATCGATGAAGGCAGGGCGTTAGGGATAAAGGAGATTCTCACTCTTACCTATCGAGCGCATTTGTTTCAAAGGCTAGGTTTTGTTATAATAGACAAATCACTTTTGCCAAATCACAAAATATGGGCGGATTGTATCAAATGCAAACATTTTCCAATATGCGACGAAATAGCACTTATAAACAAACTCTCATAAGTATCCTACTCTTTGTAGGATTTTATGTCTATGAGAGTGTAGCGAGTATGCAGATGTGGCTACCACCATTTATTGGCGTGTGTTTAAGCCTGTTTATGCGCTTTGACAAACAAGATAATTTTTATGGATTTTTAGCTGTTGTTTTAGGTGTGATACTCATAGAAGCAGAGAATAATCTCCCTATGGGTATGCTTTTAGGCTTGTTTTTATTTTTATCATTTTTGGTGATTCCGCGCATACAGGCTGTGCTCGATACACCTCGTATTGCTCGGGCTATTTATGTGGTTTTAGCTTATGTGGGATTTTACTTTCTGGCTCTTATGATAGATGGCTTAATGGGAAGTAGTATCGCGCCAAATATGTGGATTGTGCTTTATTATATGTTTATTGAGATTATTGTAGTGATGTTTGTATGAATACACGTTATGCAATTCTTGTTATTTGTATGGTGATAGTGTGGCTTATCATCAGCATACGTTTGTTTGTTATTAATGTGATTAATCACGAGTATTATGAAAAATTTGCCGAAAAAAATGCCATCAGGACAGAAGTTTTGCTCCCTATGCGTGGCTTGATTGTCGATAGGAACAATGAGCCTTTAGCCATTAATGAACTAGGATTTTCTGTATCATTAGTCCCTAAGATTCGAGATAAAAGTATTCTTGAGCGAGAAATACAACATATCGTGTCATTTCTGCCACATTTGGATAAAGATAATCTTTTAAAACTCTACGAAAAGAACAATCACGCCTATAATCACAATCCTGTGGAATTAGTGCATTTTGTGCCTTATGCACAAATGCTAGGAATCTACGCCCATCTTAAACGTTCCTCTTATGTGATTGTGGCGGCAAATAGCAAAAGATTCTATCCTAATGAAAGCACCGCCTCCCACGTAATCGGCTATGTGGCTAAGGCAAACAATAAAGATATTCAAAATAATCCATTATCAGCATATAGTAAGATTATAGGTAAAGAAGGTATAGAAAAAACATATAATACCTACTTACAAGGTGAGGCTGGATATAGAAAATCACAAATTAACTCTTTGTATAAAGAAGTGAAACTATTACAAGAAGATAATGTGCTTAAACGCAATGATTTGCGGCTTTCACTTGATTTGAAACTGCAAGAAAGTATTGATGCAGAATTTACACAACGTTCTGGAGCAGTTATAGTAATGAATGTACACAATGGGGAGATTCTCGCTGCAGGTAGTTACCCAGAATATAATATTAATTATTTTGTTGATGGTATTAGCCATAAAAATTGGCAGGAATTAATAGAAAATGTGCATAAGCCCCTGATTAATAAGCTCGTATATGGTCGCTATCCACCCGGCTCGGTTATTAAAATGGGTATGTTGCTTAGCTTTTTAGAATTTGCAAATATTAATGAAAACTCCGTGATTCAAACTCCAGCTTTTGTTGAATTTGGAAATCGAAAGTTCCGCGATTGGAAAGCAGGAGGACACGGCAGTGCTGATGCAATCAAGGCAATTAGAGAATCTGTAGATGTATATTTTTATATCCTCTCTCAATATACGGGGATTGAAAATATGGCAAATGTGCTTAAACAAATGGGTATTGGTAGGCTTACGGGAGTGGATATTCCCAATGAGGTAAGTGGGATTCTGCCCACACCTGAATGGAAACTAAGGCGATATGGAGAGCAATGGTATACAGGCGATACAATTACTACATCAATAGGACAGGGCTATTTTCTCTCCACACCTATACAGATTGCGCGCTATACCGCCCTTATAGCTTCTGGTAAGCTTGTAACACCGCATTTTGCTAAAGATTTCAATGGAGAGCAAGCCGTATTTGCGACTAAAGATGTGCTCAACGATGTGCAAAAATCAAAACTTAATGTTTTGCGCAAAGGTATGTATCAGGTTTGCTCTATGCCGGGTGGGACAGCATACTCCCGCGCACAAGGCTCACAAGTAAAGCTTGCATGTAAGACAGGGACAGCTCAAGTAGTGGGTATCCCCCAAGATGTGCAAAAACGTATTAAAGAATCCGAAATGGAATATTTCCATCGCTCTCACGCTTGGATTACTGCATTTTTACCCTATGAAAATCCACAATATGCAGTAACCATTCTAATAGAACACGGTGGGAGTGGTGGGAGTGGCGCACCTGTGCTTGTGAAAATCGCAAATAAGCTTAAAGAGCTAGGCTATGTCAAATAAGGAGCACAGATGAAGCATATAGTAGATTCTAAAACGATTTTGATTACAGGCGGCACAGGGAGCTTTGGCAAAAAGTGCGTAGAGATACTCTTAAAACGGCATAATCCTAAAAAAATTATCGTTTATAGCCGCGATGAGCTAAAGCAATATGAAATGGCACAGATGTTTAATGATAAGAGAATGCGCTATTTTATCGGTGATGTGCGGGATTTATCACGTCTTGAGGTAGCCCTTAGTGGTGTAGATATTTGTATCCACGCAGCAGCCCTAAAGCACGTGCCGATTGCAGAATACAATCCTATGGAGTGCATTAAAACTAATATTGATGGCGCGAGTAATGTTATTAGCGCGTGTTTAAGCAATAATGTCAAGCATATCATCGCCCTAAGCACAGATAAAGCGGCAAATCCCATCAATCTCTATGGCGCTACTAAGCTGTGTTCGGATAAACTTTTTATCACAGCAAATAATATCAAGGGGAGCAAGGATTCAAAATTTAGCGTGGTGCGCTATGGCAATGTCGTAGGCTCACGCGGTTCTGTTATTCCATTTTTTCAAAAGCTAATTAAAGATGGCGCCACAGAACTGCCTATCACTGATGAACGTATGAGCCGATTCTTTATCACTTTAGAATCTGGGGTAAATTTTGTGCTAGAGAGTTTAGAGCGAATGCACGGAGGAGAAATTTTTATCCCCAAGATTCCAAGCATAAAGATTACTCAACTTGCTAAAACTCTCGCCCCGCATTTGCCTCATAAAATTATTGGTATCCGTCCGGGAGAAAAACTACACGAAGTGATGGTGCCTCGTGATGATTCTCATTTGTGCGTAGAATTTGATAGATTTTTCATCATTATGCCAACGATTAATTTCCAAACACCAATCAATTATCATAAAACGTTTAAAGGCGAGTGTGGCGTGAGTGTAGCCTCTGGATTTGAATATAGTAGTGAGAGCAATTCGTGGTGGCTTGAAGCTGATGATATTCTCAAAATTATTCAAAAATGATAAAAATTTAAGTAAAAATTTAGAAAATAGATTCTACAATTCCGCGTTTCCAAATTCTCATTAAAGGATACAAAATGATTTCAAATGAAATTGTAAAATTGCTCAATGAGCAAATCGCAAAAGAAATGTATGCGGCTAATCTCTATTTGAGTATGAGCTCTTGGTGCTATGAAAATAGCTTTGATGGTGCAGGGTTGTTTTTATTCCAACACGCCGATGAGGAAAGCGGACACGCTAAACGTCTTATCACTTATTTGAATGAAACAGATTCAAAAGTAAGCATTGGGCAAGTAGCCGCTCCAGAATCTAACTTTAATGGCTTACTTGATGTGTTTGAAAAAACTTACGCCCACGAGCAAAAAATCACTCAATCTATTAATGATTTGGTAGATTTTACACTCAAAAACAAAGATTATTCTACATTTAATTTCTTGCAATGGTATGTCAGCGAACAGCACGAAGAGGAAGCACTTTTCCGCGGTATCGTAGATAAAATTAAGCTTATTGGTTCTAAAGATGATGGTCCCTATCTTGCAGATAGATTCATCAAAGATCTTGCGAAGTAATCTCAAAATAAGCTTTTCTTTGCTAGATTCTCTCATACAAAGCCCTAAATTTTAGGGCTTGATAGGAGAGTATATGCAGCATATTTTCACAAACAAAAAAATCCTTATTTGCATTAGCGGCAGCATTGCTGTATATAAAATGCTTGATTGTATTTCACAGCTTTATAAATACGGCGCAGAGATAAAAGTTGTTATGAGCGATGAAGCCTGTAAGTTTGTGAATCCTCTTAGTTTTGAAACCCTAAGCCATCACATCGTCCTTGTTGAATCTAATCAAAGCTGGGCAAATGCAGATACAGAGGGCATTAATCATATCGCTTATGCTAAATGGGCGGATATTGTGCTTATCGCTCCGGCAACGGCTAATACCATTGCAAAAATCGCCTGTGGTATAGCAGATTCTGTCTTGCTTAGCACACTTCTAGCCGCTCCAGCGCCAAAGATTCTAGCTCCCGCGATGAATACAGCTATGCTCTATGCCCCTCAAACACAGCGCAATCTCGCTACATTAGCACAAATGGATTATCACATTATCCCTTCACGCTCGGGTGTGCTTGCCTGTGGCGATGAGGGAGATGGCGCACTTGCGGATATTGATGAGATTATTTTTACCCTAGCTCAAGCCCTCACTACAAGGAGCGCATTTTGGGATAAGAGAGAGGTGATTATTAGCGGTGGTGGCTCAAAGGAGAACATTGATGAGGTGCGCTATATCTCTAATCACAGCAGCGGCAAACAGGCAAGTGCATTAGCCTTAGCGCTTTTTACATTGGGTGCGAGGGTAACGCTTATCTCAAGTGCCTTTCCGTTAAAACTCCCTCTGGCTATCAAATGTGTGAATGTCCAAGATGTGCAATCCTTTGATAATGCTATAAATAACGCCCTCCACACTATAGATTCCAAGAAAAAGCCTATTGTGTTTATGGCAGCAGCTCTCGCAGACTATGCCCCACCATCTCAAAAGGGCAAACTCAAAAAAGCACAAATAGGTGAGATTCTACAGCTTACCTGCCATAAGACAAAAGATATTCTTGCCTCTATTCCACCTGATATTGCCTATAAAGTGGGCTTTAAGGCGGAGATTGATGACTTAGAGGCACAAAACTACGCACAAGATATGTTACAAGCAAAGTCCGCTCAAATGGTGTGTTTAAATGTGATTAGCGAGGAAAATCCCTTTGGGAATGATAATAACAGCATACAGCTCATCACACATAAGGGCGTAGAAACGCTTAAAGGCTCAAAGTTTGAAGTGGCTTTAGGGATTGCTGTAAGTTTAGAATCCCTCCTTAAGTGACAGGATTGACAAATGATAGGCGCATTGCAAAAGATTTCCACCGCGCTCAAAAGCACACAAACGCCCACTACCTATAATGCCTCATTGCCTATTTTGATTAAGGTATTAGCAAAGCTAAAGGGCGATATGTATCTTTTGCAAATTGGCACACAAAAGATTGAGACAAAAAGCTATAAGCCCCTGCATATTGGGGAGCGATATTGGGGTGAAATGGGGCGAAGCTCCCTAGGGCATATTGCATTAAAAAACCTCATCGCGCAGCCTAAAATTATGGAAATGTTTTTTGACGCACCACTTAAATTTTCATTACAGAATCTGCAGGAAATGGGAGAAAAGAGTGATATTTTTGAAGGATTTAGAGATTTTTTGAGCTATAAACTCGCAGAAGCAAAAAGCAGGGAGGAGTTCATTTTTTTAAGCCATCTTTTGCTTGGACTAAAACATGGTGTGCTAAGCCTTGTGATTGATGAGAAAAATGAAGTGTTACAAATGAAAAGATATGGCACGAACAAAGTGCGATTTAGCGCAATAATGCCGCTTTTGGGGATTGTGGAGGGGGAAATTGGTGTGCATAAAGAGGGCAATACGCTTGATATGAAAGTGCTTTATCAAAGCACAAAAACGCTCCTTGAGCAGAATTTGAATAAACTTAAGGGCTTTAAGATTGGCAAAATCAGCATTAATACCCACCTTAGCCCATTCTATGAGTATAAAGAAGCCCTGCTTGATGTGCGCGGATAATGAGACAATGCTTTAGCTTTTGTGTCTGCATAGCTTTATCATATAGCCCTATTTTTTAGAGCACTTCATCTTGTAGAGCAAAACTTACAAATACCTAAAAAGCAGACTTTAGCTAAAGCTAATGCTTTACTATCATAGCGTTTGCAAATATAGCTTCACATTTTGTTTCTTTTGCTGTGCGGATATATTATCCCCCTCCTTTTGGAGATTACCTTGCCTTGCCTTTCTTTTCTCCACTCCTTAAGAGAGATTCCTTTCTCTATTCCCCCTCCCACAAGGGAAGGGGCTTTTTTGTTCTCCTTCTATTATAGAGTTTATATTGTTTTATCCTCCCTTGCAGAATTTCTTTCACCTTTTGTTCCCCCCCTCCCAAAGCGAAGGGGGTTAGGGGATGGGAATAAAAATATATTTAATTAAAGAGAGTAGGAGAATTTAAAGTCTTTCCCCTTAAGTGAAGCATATCGTTGAATCGGGGGGGGGATATATTCAAACGTGGGTAGTGTGTGGGAGGAAGATCTTAAAGATTCTAAGCAAAGAGAGAAAGCGTTTTGCATTTTTATAGTTTTCTATAAAAATTAAGCGGTATTAATGTGAATCTTGATATTTCTCTCCCCAACTTTTAAGCGCATCAAGCACACTCTCTAGGCTTTGCCCTAGCTCTGTGAGAGAATACTCCACTTTTGGTGGCACTTGCGGATATACCTTGCGCTTAATGAGCTTTGCTGCTTCAAGTTCTCGTAGATTCTGTGTGAGCACATTTTGGGATATATTTTGATTTTTTGTCTCACTCGCTAGTTTTTTAAGCTCCCCAAATCGCTTTGTGCCACTGAGTAAATCGCGTATGATGATAAGCTTCCATTTGTTACCAATAAGATTGAGGCTTGTCTCCACAGGACAGGGTGAAACATAGGCATTCATCTACACTCCTTATAAAAAATCTATAAAAATTATATCACAGATTTTCCCTATTTTACATAAAGGTATAGAAAATCTAACTACATTATAATTTTATACCTACTTGATTTTAATAACTAAGTGTATTTATAATGCTAAGTGCAAAAATCATTTTGCAATGTTTTATTATATTAAGGAGCATCAATGAAAATAGCGATTTTATGTGCGAGTGGTAAAAGTGGCAGATGTGTATTAGAAGCAGCATTAAGGGCAAACTTGGAGATTGTGGCATTTGTCCGTAATCGCGCAAAGGCGGATTTCCCCGCAAATGTAAAGCTTGTAGAAAAGGATATTTTCGCATTAGATTCACAAGATTTGCAGGGCTTTGATGTGATTGTCGATGCCTTTGCTGAATGGGTCAATTTAGAGCTGCATATAAAGCATATCAAGCATTTAGTGCAGATTTTGCAAGGCAATAAGGCGCGATTTATCATCGTGGGCGGTGCGGGAAGTCTCTATATGGAGAGTTCGCACACTACAAGGCTTATGGATACGCCTGATTTTCCAGCTGAATATTTAGGCGTGGCAAAGGCTACGGCTGATGTGCTAGCATTTATCCGCACACAAGATTCTCTTAATTGGCTTTATATCTCCCCTGCGGCGATATATGACTTTGAGGGGGCAGAGAGTGGCAAATACGAGATTATAGGCGAGGAATTTAAGCTAAATGCGCAAAATCAAAGCTATATTAGTTACAAAGATTATGCTCTAGCGCTTATTGAGATTGCTACAAACACAAATTTTGAAAGCAAATATGCTAAGAGGCGCATTTCACTCCTTGCAAAATAATTAGGGCTTTAGCCCACTGCTTAACTGCAAAAAAATGCGAGGATTGCAAAATTATTAGCAAGATACGTGGGGGATGAGTGTGTTATTGAGGTTATTAAATCGCCCATAAATAAAAAAAGGGGGCATTGGCAACACTTGGTAAAGCTTTTCAATCAAAATCGATAATCTTGCACTCACCTTTATCTATGAGTTCTTGCCTAAGATTTGTTAGATAGGAAGTGAGGTTACCTATCATAGCAGTTTGTAACTCTTGCACTTTGATTAAAACTTCATTCTCTCTATGGTAGCTTTTACCATTTATGTCAGTGAAGGATACGACATCGTAGCTACAACGCGTTTCTGCATATACATTATCTATATATTGGCAAATAAATTTAGATTTCTCATCGGCATTGTATTCCCTGTTTGTTACCCTAAATTCAATCTTGCCTCCGTTCATATACTCTTCCCACGACTTATCTTTACAAACATATCTATCCTTTGCGTATAGAGATGAACCCATTACCAAACCTAAACCTAAAGTTAAAACTAATCTTTTCATATTTACTCCTCATTAAATACCATTGATTTACAATAGAATATATCTCCATTATTAACTGCTGCGCTGGTAGTTCTATATTTTCCTATAAACTTAAAGCCTGTGGTTTTATTAAGCATAATAAAATCTACATTATCAAATATACCAAACTTACCAAAGAATTGTATCGCCTCTCCAATACCTCATCTTTAAATGAAGTAAGGATATTGTATATATAATCTTTCTCTGCTGTGTATTTGATATTTTTTTCAAATAGGCTCGTGCTGCTCTTTATGGGATTAAGCATAATGATATTGCCCTCTATCTTTTCAAACTCTAGCTTGCCTCTCTCTGTCTTATTAACTTTTTGCTTATAAGATAAGTGCTTCATATTCTTAGATACTCTTAAGGGCATACAATCTTTTGGATTGCTATGCTCACCTTGATAAAAAGCTATTTGATAAGTATTGAGATTTTTTATACTATCAATATTAACTAGCATATCTACTATCGCGCCAAAGGTAGTGAAACCTTTTTGAGTGATGAGTTCTCTATCACGCCAAGTTTTAAAGCTTAATATTTCCCATACCTCGCTCACATCTACTTCTAAATAATAGAGTAATAGCAATATGGGGAGCGCTGGTATGGCTAAAACTAGCACTATAAGCCAAATAAAGCAATAGTATAAAAAATTCATTTCTTACCCTCATATTGCTTCACTACTGCTTCTCCACCTGCATTATAAACTTTGTTTGCAGATTCTCTGCCTCGTTTGCTAATATAAGCACTCAACGTTGCCTGTTCATCTGGAGTGAGATTATCCATATGTTCTTTTCTGCAATCTCGTTCAAATACGTCACTTAACTTATAATACGTTTCAACATCAAGTGATTTTGGTAATTGTAAAAGTTTTTGCCCCATACACTCAAAAACCTTATAGCCAAGTCCAAACAATAATGATTCTGCTAATTTATCGTCATCATTTGCCATAGCACCTGCTACTAAAAATCCTGCTAAAATTAACTTTTTCATTCTGTCTCCTTTTATTTCGTCCATATTACTCTCCTTCAACATTGGGTAGGTTTTTCTTAGGTGTAGCTCCAAAATTTTTAAGCGACTCAAATTTGCCACACAAGTTCCCTCTGCCACTCACAAGTTGCTTATCTAGCTTGTCAATATCGTCTCCTAAAGATTTGAAATGTTTTTGAATGCCCTGAAAACTTTCAATTGCAGTGGCAAACTTTTCATAAAAAGCATTAATCTCTTTAAATGCGCTTTGCACACTTTTTTCTCGTTGAATGTATGTCCAGCTTATATGAATAGTCTTTAATGCCATAAAAAGTGTATGAGGAGTAACTAAGTATATTTTTTTGCTATACGCATATTGATAAATGTTATGGTCTGCCGAGAGTGCTAGGTCTAAGATATTGTTGTATGGTAAAAAAAGCAAAACATAATCATAGGTGTAGTCATTAAACTCTCTATAAGGTTTATCAGCAAGTTCATCTATACGATATTTCAGGTTTTTAGCTATCTCCTTTGCTATACGACTTTCCAGCTCCATATCAGAATCTGAAGTTAACGTTAAGTCATCGGGTAAAGGAAATTTAGAATCAATAATAATATTCCGCCTTTTATTATCATTTTCTGCACCACCATCTAAGAATACTACAGCATCGGGCTTATATCCTTTGTTTCCGTCTTTGAAATGTGTTTGAAGTTTATATTGCTCACCCTCAATAAGCCCACTATTTTCTAAAACATTTTTAAGCTGTATTTCTCCAAAATTGCCTCTTACCTTTTTGTCTCCTTTAAGAATCTTGCTTAATGATTCTGTAGTTTCCTGCATTGTTCTAGCATATTCAAACACACTTTTAATCTGTCCTTTTAGATTGGCTTCATTTTCTCTCAAATTAACCGAATATTCTTGGATAGTCTTTTTAATAGGTATAAAAACATCATCTAATGCTTTTTTAGAATCCCTATTAAATATCAGTTCCACTTTCTTGAGTACATTATCATCTTGTAGTTTAATGTATTTTTCTAGTCCTTTTTGAATACTTTCAAACATATCTTTATGTTGTGCTTTTTCCCTCTCGATATCGTTATTTAATTCATTAATACGTTTTTCATTTGCCTCATTTGTCGCCTTAAATCTTGCATTATCATCTTTTATGCTTTGATTTTCTTTTCTTATTTGTTCTATATGTTCTTCTAGTTCTCCAATATTTTTATTTAAATTACAAATTTGCACTTCTTTATTTTTATTGTCTGCTTCAAGTTTTATCTTGTATTCGTGTATGGTGCTGTAATTTTCTTCAATAGTGTTTTTATCTTTATTCATCTGCTCAGCCTGCCTTAACAATTCTTCGATACGTTCATTTTTGTGTTTATTTTCTGCCTCAAGCTTTATTTTTGTTTCTTGTGCAATATCGCAAACCTCTTTCATTGCATATTTTTCTTTGCTCAGTCTTTCAATTTCTATTTCCAACTCTTCGTATTTTGTTTCAATTTTAATTTTTTCTGTATATGTGCTAACAAATTTATAAACACAAATAACTGCTAATATTAGAACACACGTAATTGCAAAATAGATCATTTGACTTTCTCCTTATGTATTTATCCCATAGGATATATGAAAACACATTTTAACTTTGTAAAGTGCGTTATTCAATATCCCATAGGATAAGCTTTCTGTATCATCGGGGGAGTTATGCAAAATGGCTTTGGTAACGCCACGCAAGAAGAGATTCTAGCCTTTCATACACGCATATCACGTAAGATTCGCTCTTTACGTGAGGAGCGAGGAGTCTCGCAGCTTGACTTAGCTCTTGATATAGGCATTAAATCCGTAGCCTTTTATTCTAATTGTGAGAATAATCGCTATGGCAAACACTTCAACCTAGAGCATTGCTACAAAATCGCTAAATCCCTTGAAGTAGATATTACAGAGTTTTTTATGCTTTAATTTAGGCTTTTGTATGTAATAATGGAGGATTGATAATAGAAATTCTAAACCTTAGAATCTCACTTGATGATTCACACGAAGTGCTAATCCATACCTGTAAATTGCGTTGGCAAGTCATCAAGTGCAACCTTTTTCCCTCGTGGCTTTGCCACTGCGGGATTTGCCCCTTTTAAGGGGTTGCATGGCGGAAATGGGGGCTTAGCTCCCATTTACAAGACCTTTGTAGCAGCTTTAGCCACATACAACACGCAGTGTTTTATCCACACTTGCAAATAGCAAAGGCACAATAGATTAGAGCATAGAATCTATGCTAAGATAAAACTTAAGCTATTTCAATAGACTTTCTTTAAAATCAAGCAAGATTTCACTTTCATTGGCTAGAGCTTTGATAAGTATAACATCTCCGTGAGAGCTTATGCCGGCATTAAGCTTTGAATCTAAAACCTTAGCCTTTAATGCCTCCTTATCTATGCTTTTATCAAAGATAATGTAGCTTAAAAGATGTGTATGATGATAAAACATACAAAGGCTTTGAAGTGGCATTTGCGCAGGGATAAGCCTCATATTTTCAAAAAATATAAGTTTATTTTGAGCATAAAGGGCAATTTTTGAAGCAAATTGTTTAAAGGCAAATGTCTCACCTATCGCAACCCTACCCGCACAAAAGATTTCATCATAATAGAATCTACAATCCTCGTGTAAAAATACATTTGTATGTGCCTCAAAGGAGGAATTTTCAAAAGGAATGCAAGGCAGGGGAGAATAGCGCAAAAAAGCATCTTTTTCTACGACTATTTGCGTGTTTCTTTGGGCTTTGCCATCTTGTGTATTATGTATTTTCTCATAGCTTTGGGTGCTAAGGAGTATTTTGCTTTTTTCACCTATGCGTAAGTGTATTTCTTGCGTATCATCTTTCATTAACCCAGCAGAGACACACAGCAGCATAATCTCGGCAAAATCCCCATACTCTAGGGGCTGTATAATTTTAAAAGGTGGAGTGAAAAATACTTTATCTATGATATTTTTATTATCTGCTCCTACCTTTGTTATGAGCTCTAGCACACTTTTTTGCGGAAAGTTACTCATTATTATTTTTCTAAAAGGGCATAAGTTTTTATCCACTCTATTACATCTGCAATCCCCTCTTTTTGGCGGATATTTGTAAAGAGAAATGCCCTATCCCCTCTCATTTTTTGTGTATCATTTTTCATCACTTCTAGACTTGCTCCTACATACGAAGCTAAGTCAATTTTATTAAGAAGCAATAAATCGGATCGTGTAATGCCCGGTCCCCCCTTTCTTGGGATCTTATCTCCCGCGCAAACATCAATAACAAATATCGTAAAATCGGCGAGTTCTGGGCTAAAGGTAGCAGAGAGATTATCTCCCCCACTTTCTATAAACACAATATCAAGTTCAGGAAAGCGCTCTAAAAGCTCATCTAAAGCTTCAAGATTCATAGAGGCGTCCTCCCTAATAGCTGTATGAGGGCAGCCTCCTGTCTCTACACCTATAATTCTCTCCTGTGGTAAAATGGAATTTTTGCTCAAAAATTGCGCATCTTCTTTTGTGTAAATATCATTTGTAATCACTGCGAGAGAGTATTCCTCGCTCATTGCTCGTGTGAGTGCTTCTATAAGTGCTGTTTTGCCACTTCCTACTGGTCCGCATACGCCTATTTTTACCATTTATTCTCCTTAAGACATATATAATCTTGAGTAGAGATTCTCGTGCTGCATAGCCTTGATTTCCTGATGAGGGCTTATAGCGCAAAAATCTGCTTCCCCTAAAGTTTCTAACTGTGTATATGCCATATCAAATTCTTTATGCAAACTCATAAGAATCTTTTGCCCTTCACCTTGGGCTAGGGGGATAAGCTTCACACAATTTGTAAGGGTGCTTGATATTTGGGTGTATATGTAGTGCTTTATGCAATCTTTGGGTTTAAAATGATGTGATTTGCAAAAGACGCCATAGCATATAGGATATAAGAAATAATTACTCATCTTGGCATAGTTTAAAAAAAGCTCCTTTTGCCCTTCTTGTGTTATTTGCAGTGTTTTTATGAATCTTATGCCTATTTTTTGCATAGCATTTCTTGATTCCTCTGCGGCACTTGCTGCGTATAAGAAGGATTCTAGCTCAAGGATTTTCTCTACATTTTTAGATTCTAAAGCAAGTTTAATACCTAGCATATCTGTATATAAAAATTGTGTGTGTAAATAAGATATGAGATATTCTCTAGCGTCTTTTTGATTCTTTATAGTGCCTAATTGTACATAGCTTTCTAACCCAAAAGAATGCGTATAGCCTCCTATGGGGAAAAGTGAGTCGTTGATTTGCAAAAGTAAAAAGTTCATTTTAAGCCTTTTTAAATGCAATTTCGAAATTTGGACTATAAAGCATCTGTGGTTCTTTCATAAAGAGACTTTGGAGCCTATTTTTAGATTCTAAAATGCAGGGCTTTTTTTGAAAATCTATCTTAAGCCTTTCAAGCATTCTTTGCACCACTGGTTCAAAGGGTGTGTGAAACTCTTGCGTATTTTGTGCAAAGAATAGAGGAGCGTGGAGATTCCCAATCTCATAGCAAAAGTGAGCCACACTTCCCAAGTCGTGCAAACCCACGCAAATGGCAGAAGTGGGGATAATAGAGACAACTATCGCTTCACTATTTTCTAGGGCAAGTATATCTCCATCATTTAAGCCAGATGTTTTAGTAAGTTTTAATCCTATGAGTTTATTGCCTTGAGATGTAAGACGAGCGATTTTCTTATACGAATCAAACCATTCTATTTTTACTTCATCAATTTTAAGTGCTGTAGAATCTATATGCTTGATATTGCCACAAATTTTTTCTACAATTATCAATGCCAATATCCCAAAAAGAACAGCCAAGCAGGGATTAAAGCTGTGAAAATACCCTCTAAAATTGCCAAATAAGGCGTCCATTTCAATGTAATTTTAAGTACACATTCTACAAAACCTATGAACCATAGCACTCCCCAAGCAAGCCATATACACATAAAAGCCTTTTCTTGAAAGCTCTCACCATAGCTAAGTAAAGCCGCGGGGATAGTATTTAGCGCTACAAATAGGCTATACCAGCCATACGCCCTTAAATCGAGGTTAAAAAGCAAATTACAAGCGATAAACAAATACGTAAATCCAAAAAGTAAGCTCATCGCCGCTGCATAAAAAGACTGAATCTCAGCAGAGGTTGCGCTCGCGCATATTACAAGAATAATGCTTGTAGTGATGGATAAAAAAGCGACAAAAAGATTCATAATAGCTGTGGTTTTTGCATCAATATTACTTAAGCGGCAAATGCCATTATTAATAAGCACAGCCCCAACATAGAGTAAAACAAGAGCTAGCATTTACTTCTCCTAAAATAAGCTATAAAGTTGTCCTAGAGGGACTTTATCTACACTTTTTGAGGTGATTGTTTGATTATTGATTTTTACTTCATAGGTTTGAGGATTGACTTCTATATGCGTGATAATATCATTATGCTTCATATCTTTTTTACCGATTTTACGGCAGTTTTTGACAGGCAGAATTCTTTTTTGCAAGCCTAATGTTTCTTGAATCTTTAAGTCATAAGCAGCTTGTGAAACAAAGGTGATGCTTGTATCATATTTTGCCTTTCCTTCTGCCCCAAACATCTTTGCATACACTACAGGCTGAGGAGTGGGGATAGAAGCATTTGCATCGCCAATTTTTGCCGCTACAATCATTCCATTTTTGATAATCATTTCAGGCTTTACACCAAAAAATGCAGGTTTATAAAGCACCAAATCAGCAAATTTACCCACCTCAACAGAGCCTACATAATCAGCAATGCCTGATGCAATAGCTGGGTTTATGGTGTATTTTGCAATGTATCTTTTGATTCTAAAATTATCATTTTCGCCTTGCTCTTCCTTAAGGCTTCCAAATTCATTTTTGCATTTATCTGCGACTTGCCATGTCCTTATGATAACCTCTCCTACCCGTCCCATTGCTTGGGAATCCGAACTTGTGATAGAAAACACCCCCATATCGTGTAGCACATCTTCTGCGGCAATACTTTCAGGTCTAATCCTACTATCTGCAAAGGCTACATCTTCTTTGATATTTTTATCTAAATGATGGCATACCATAAGCATATCTAAATGTTCATCAAGTGTATTTTTAGTAAATGGAAGCGTTGGGTTTGTGGAGGCAGGGAGGACATTTGCCTCTCCTGCGGCCTTAATAATATCTGGAGCGTGTCCGCCTCCTGCTCCTTCTGTGTGGAAAGTATGAATCGTTCTACCAGCTATGGCTTTAAGTGTATCTTCAACAAAGCCGCTTTCATTAAGCGTATCTGTATGTATGGCTACTTGCACATCGTAACGTTCTGCTACATTTAAGGCGTGATTGATTGCAGCAGGAGTGGAACCCCAATCCTCGTGTATTTTTAAGCCTATGGCACCAGCTTGTATTTGTTTGCTTAGGGCACTTTCACTTGAGCTATTTCCTTTACCCAAAAAGCCAAGATTCATTGTATAGGATTCAGCGGCTTTAAGCATACTTTTTATATTCACCTCTCCATTTGTGCAGGTTGTAGCATTTGTCCCAGCAGCTGGTCCTACCCCTCCTCCTATCATTGTAGTAACCCCGCTATAAAGGGCAGTTGGAATCTGTGTAGGAGAGATAAAGTGAATATGCGTATCAACGCCTCCAGCAGTGAGTATAAGCCCTTCTCCTGCCACAACTTCAGTATTAGTCCCAACAATCATATTTTCCCCTACACCATCTTGCGTATCTGGATTCCCGGCTTTGCCAATACCTACGATTTTGCCTTCTCTTATACCAATATCAGCTTTATAAATACCTGTATAGTCAATAACAACTACATTTGTAATCACTAAATCAAGCATATTTGGATAATCACTCGCACATTGTGCCATACCATCACGTATTGTCTTGCCCCCGCCAAATTTAATCTCCTCTCCATAGAGGGTATAATCTTTCTCAATTTCTGCAAGCAAATGTGTATCTGCTAACCTTATTCTATCCCCGGTTGTAGGACCATACATCGAAGCATATTCTTTTCTTGAAATTTTTTTCATATCTTTCCTTTTTACTTATTCTGCGAAGTTTTGCTTTTGTGCGATTTTTATAGCTTTTTGCTCATTTTCTTGGTTAATAACCCCATTTGTTAGGTCGTTAAATCCTATTATCTTTTTCTTGCCTCCAAACTCTATAAGCTCCACATTTTTAACCTCTCCGGGTTCAAATCGCACAGAAGTTCCCGAAGCTATATTAAGACGTCTCCCAAAGGCTTTTTGTCTATCAAATTTTAAATATCTATTTACTTCAAAAAAATGGAAATGTGAGCCTACTTGTATAGGTCTATCCCCTTGGTTGCTTACTTTGAGAGATATACATTCTTTATTGACATTGAGGAGTATATCTTCATCTTTTAAGATATACTCTCCGGGTTTTAGCTTTCCATTGTCTTGTATAGGATTGTGGATTGTTACAAGCTTAGTGCCATCGGGGAAGGTAGCTTCTACTTGCACTTCGTGGAGCATATAGGCTACACCATCAAGCACATCTTCAGTCTTTAGTATTTCTCTACCATAGCTCATAAGCTCAGCCACACTTTTATTTCCTTCTCGTGCGAGTTCCATAATCTCCATACTAAGCAGCGCTAAAGCTTCGACATAATTAAGCTTAATACCTCTTTCTTTCCGTTTTTTTGCAAGATCCCCAGCATAGTGGAGCATAAGTTTATCTGTTTCTTTGGGTGTTAAATGCATTGTAATCCTTAATATAAAACTTTGCTTTATTAATTAAATCTTGAGAATCCTAATATTTAGGAAATAATGCTCTTTTTATGGCTTAAACTAGGCTTTTATTATGTGGGAATTGCCACTATTATATGCTACAAACAAGCTATTTATGTAAAATATGCAAATACTCTATTGTAGAATCTTGTTTGCACACACGTTTAGAATCAGCCTTAAAAACGCTGGTATTTTTGGCTTTTAAGCGCATATTTACCATATTTTTCAAAGATTTGTTTAATCTGTTCTAAGCTTAATAATCCCTCATCATTGTAGCTTAAAAAAATCCATTCAAAATGTGCGTTTTTGATAAGCGATTCTAACTCATTTGCTACTTTTGCTTTCTTACACCAATGTGATTTTGATATGTTCTTAAGCCTGTTTTGCCCTGCGGGATAAAGTCATCATAGAGGGCAATGGTGTTTAAAAGATGATAGTTTGCCCCATACTCTCTAGCATTATAAGGAGGGTCTAAGTAAAGAATATCACCACTAATGCTCTTAATAAGCATATTAGCGTCCTCATTAAATACTAAATGTTGATTTTCATTACATTCAAAATAAGCAGGGGTTATAAACATTTGCCTTGTGGCACTTTTTTAAGATGCTTTAAAAACGCTCCATAAACAGAAGCGGTATTCGCCACGCTATCAGCAGTTTCTAAAGATTTATTTTTGATAAATATGTTGATAATGGTATTTTAAAAATGCTTCTCTGCCATTGGTTGGCAAATTTTCAATAATTTTTCCATTAAAAAGATTTAATTTATTAAGATATGCTCTAGTGCTTCTATCCATTTTCTTTGAAAATAAAATCTCTCTATCTTGCGCAAAAGTGATAAGTCCTACACTTTTATCAAAAAGTTTATCAAACAATGGTGATAGCAACAATCCATTACACACATCAAGCCTTTCTTGATGACTGCAAAACACCCAAGGCTTAATATGTGATGCAATAAGAAGTTTTAAATCTTGTATATGTGTAATAGGGCATTCTTTTAATGTCTGTATTAATGCTTTTCTAAAATCTTGTTGCCCAATTCTTATATTTTGTAGGCTTTGACTTTCTGTAAGATTCCTTGTTTTTATCTGCTTAGAATCTAGAATAATTTGTATATCTGCATTCTTATTTTCTATATCATTAATAAAGCTTCTAAGCGCATATATGCCATAGGCAATTCTTATAAACTTTGGATTTCTTTGACAACGTTCTTGAATGGTGTTATTAGGCGTTTTTCCGCTTATCTCATTTTTGTCCTTATAGTGCCAAATATATTCATATAAGCATTTCAACGAGGCAAATTCCCCATTTTCTAGCATTACTTTTTCTATCGCCTCATCATAAGTCATTTCAAGCCCCCATTTTTATATTATCTTAATAAACTCTGTAATATTTACCCATCGTGAAAACCCCATACTATCTGGTTTGGCAAGCTCTAAAAATAAATCCATTTTTGTCTTTTTCATTTATGTTCCTTATGAAAATATTCTAACCTCTTTGTGCTTAATGCCGCTTTTGCTATAATGCCCCTTAGATGACAATGATAACAACAAGGAGGAAGAGATGGTGAGTATAGATAATCCCACTCCCACAGAGGCAAAAACAAAAGCAGAAACAGAGACACAAGCAAAGGCAGAGGTATTCAGGGATTTTAGAGGATTCATCACAGAAGCACAAGATGTTTTCAAAGATAGAATCTACACAGATTATTTGCGGCGGTTTGCCTATGGCGTTGATGCCTCTTGCTATGCCTATGTGCCAAAGGCTGTGGTAAGGGCATTTAATGAGAGTGAAATCCAAAGGCTTTTTAATTTAAGCGATAAATACAATATCGCGCTTACCTTTCGAGCAGCGGGGACAAGCCTTAGCGGACAGGCTTGTAGCGATAGTGTGCTTGTCTTAGCAAATGCGAGATGGCAAAACATATCTATAAACAAAGAGGCGCAAAGTATTTTTTGTGATTGCGGCGTGATAGGGAGTGAGGCAAATGACGCCCTTAAGCCCTATGGGAAAAAGATAGGACCCGATCCAGCTACGATTAATAATGCAATGATTGGCGGGATTTTCTCTAATAATTCAAGCGGTATGTGCTGTGGGGTAAAACAAAATAGCTATAACACGATTAAATCTGTGCGGGTAGTTCTCAATAATGGCTTCGTGCTTGATACAAGCCACAGGGCAGAGGAAAAAGAAAGTTTAGAATCTTTCTTACGCACAAAAAGGGGTAAAGCCATAACAGAGGGACTTCTAGCCCTAAGAAATGAGATTTTGCAAGATAGCGCCCTCTCTGCTCTTATTAAACGCAAATTTGCGATTAAAAACACGACAGGTTATAGCATTAACGCTTTGCTCGATTTTGCAGAGATAAAGGATATTCTTAATCATATTTTTATCGGTGCAGAGGGGACTTTGGGCTTTGTCTCAAGGGTGGAGTATGAATGTGTGCCTGATAGTGCCTTTAAAGCTTGTGCCTTGCTCTTTTATGAGAATCTTAATAGTGCGGCAAAGGCGGTGCAGATTCTCGCACGTAATGATGATAAGGTGAGTGCGGCAGAGATAATGGACTATGCGTGTTTAAAATCTGCAAAAGATTTAGAGGGCGCGCCAAAAGAGCTAAGGAGCACCAAAGAAGGGCAATGCGCCCTGCTCGTGCAGCTAGAGGATACTACGCAAAAAGGCTTAGAATCTAAAGTAGAGGCTATAAGCACACTTTTAGCACCCGCTCCTAGCCTTTTTGGGACACACTTTAGCACAGATGAGGTAGAAATGGCTTCGTGGTGGAAAATACGTAAAGCCCTCCTGCCTTTATCGGCAAGCTTACGACCAAGTGGTAGTATTGTGATTACTGAGGATATTTGCTTTCCTATTGAATCTTTTGCAAAAGGCATTGAAGAGATTACGCGGCTTTTTAAACAATATAAATATGAGGGCATTATCTTTGGACACGCGCTCTCTGGCAATGTGCATTTCATCATCACGCCGCATTTAGGGGAGCAAAAGGAGAGTGAGCGATTTGGGGCGTTTATGGATGCTATGGTAGATTCTGTCATCGCTCTTAAAGGCAGCACAAAGGCAGAACACGGCACGGGGCGAATGGTCGCGCCATTTGTAGAAAAAGAATGGGGAACAAAGGCATATCGCATAAATGAGCGCATAAAGGCGATTTTTGATGAAAAAAGCCTTATCAATCCTGATGTGATTATCTCTAAAGATTCTACAATCCATTTGAAGAATCTCAAAGGTAGCACGGAGGTAGAGGACTTTATCAATCAATGTATGGAATGTGGATTCTGTGAGAAAATATGCCCGAGCAAGGAGCTTACACTCACGCCAAGACAACGTATTGCATTGCGGAAAGAAATCAAACGATTAGAAAGTATAGAATCTAAGAGTGCGGAGGAGGTAAATGCGCTTAGGGAGCTAAAGGAGGGCTATGCGTATTTTGGCATTGAAACTTGTGCTACTTGCTCGATGTGTGCGATGCTCTGCCCCCTAGAGATTGATACTGCAAAGGTGGCTTTAAACCTAAAGCCTCAAATGGTAGGCACATTTAGCACATTTGTAGCACAACAGACAAGTAGGCATTTTGCGAACGTGGTAAGTGCGGTAAAAGGAGGTGTGAAATGTAGCAATATGCTATTTTCTGCCTTTGGTGCGAATATAGTAAGTGAGATAAGCAAAAAGGCGCATAAGGTATTGAAAACGCCCTATATGCCTCGTAGCTTTCCACAGGCAAATGACTTTGTGCATAAACCTTTGTCATTAGAGGCAAATTTTCAAGATTCTACAAATGATACACGTATGAAAGTGCTGTATTTTAGCACTTGTATTAATCGTGCGTTTGCACCATCAAAGAGGGCGAGGGATAAGCGGAGCTTGCAAGAAGTCTTCGAATCTATTTGTAAAAAGGCAGATATTGCAGTGATTTACCCGCATAATTTAGGAAACCTCTGCTGTGGCAAGGCATATAAGGACTATCCGCATATCGCACTAGAAAAGGCACAGGAGGCATATAATGCACTTAAAACAAGCATAGCAAAGCTTGGCGGGAATGTAAGTATGGTGTGCGACCATAGTGCGTGCAGCTATGAGCTTATGCAGCAGGTAAAAATGATAGAATCTAGAAGAGAGGGAGAAGACAAACTGCATATTTATGATATGCCTCAATTTGTAGATTCTGTGCTTTTAGAGCGGCTTAATATCACGCCAATTGATGAGGATATAGCCCTGTATGCGATGTGTGCGACCAAAAAGGGCAAGTGGGATAAAAGCTTAGAAAGTATCGCAAAGGCGTGTGTGAAAGGCAAGGTGATAGAACATAATAAGACGCAGTGCTGTGGCTTTGCAGGGAATAAGGGCTTTACTTGTCCGGAGCTAAATGAGAGTGCGTTGCGGGAATTTAAGGCATTTTATGCAAAAACGCAACAGGAGTATTACACAAGGGTAGATTCACAAACAAGGCAGCTTCAAAGGGGTTTTGCGAGTTCTAGCACTTGCGAGATTGGGCTAAATGATAAGACAAATATTATATGGCAGAATCTGCTCTATTTAGTTGATGAGGTAAGTAGCCCACGAGATTAGAGGTATATATGCCGATAAAAGAGGAGTATTGGCAAAATGTGTCTTACTGCTTCAATAGATGTAAAAGGTGGCTATCCCCCCCCTCCCTCCCGCTCAAAGATATATCTCTCACCCTCCAGCCAATGGAGGGGAACTATCCATTACGCTATAATTCCATCTGTAAGGAAGCTAGAACAATCAAGGCATAAGCACGATGTAACGTTTGCTTATGCGGAGGATATTGGTGGTTGAGGGGTGTAAGATAGAGCCGTGTATGTCGAGTAAAATCGTTTGCATATCAAGATGTGTGAGATTTGCACGGAAATGATAGCCCTGCGGAAAGGTAAATTCCTGAATCTGGCAAGTAGGCATATCGTGCTTTTTGAGGCATAAAATCACCATATCTTTAAGGCTACGGGCATAGAGTTGTAGCTGGGCTTTGGCGTGGAGTGTGCTATGTGTATATGAGCGATGATAAGACTGATGGAGATAAAAGGTGGAAGCAAGTCCTATGGAGACGATAAGCAAAATAGCATATATGATATAGAATCCTCCACGTTTTGAGCTTTGTTGGAATTTGTCCTCGTATGGAGTAGGTGGTAGGCTAGCAAGATTCAAGGCAGCACCTCGATCATATCATCAAGCCATACGCCCCCACTCTCACAATGAGCTTTTACAGGGGCTTTGATACAAAGATGAAGCTCTAGGAAAGTGCCTTGAGGGAGATTAATGGAGGTGGCAGTAAAAGAGAGAACATCAAAGATGAGCGGAGCACTATTAAGCATTAAGGTATTATCGTGTAGTGCAAGGCGATGGGAACGTATGGGGAGGATTAGACGTGGGGGGTGTGTAGGCTTATCATCAAGGCGGAGGGCATTAGTATAGACTTGCGCAATATGGTATATCTTAAAAGGCTCTTTAGGCTGGGTGATGAGATAGACTTCCTGTCCGCTCTGCCAACCTTTGAGTTGCGTGAAAGTAAATGTATCATCATAATGAGATTCTATAAGAAGGGAGGCATTAGGCAGGAGTGTGTCTCCATCTAGGGATTGGGTGGTATTTTTCACACCGCCGCCAAAGAGGAGAGGCTGTGAGAAAGTAGCAAAAAGAAGCGTGGAGGTGGGGGAGTGCGGGGGTGCGCCATTATCTGCGGTGATAGAATCAATAATGGCATATTGGAGGAGATTCTCAATCTTTAGCAGGGCAAGACGTGGACTTGTGTCGCTTAAGGCTCTTGTGTAGGCGAGATTCTTACTGATACTAAGCAACATAGAGCTGCAAATAATGCCAATAACGCCTAGAATAACAATGCTAAGCAAGGCTTCAAAGAGTGAAAAGGCGCTGTGTGTGGAGCGTGAGGAGAAAGACATTAGCGAATGTCAGTAGGGCTATAAAAGCGCAATGTTTCAAATGTATTTGGGCTAGTGCAGCTCTGCTCTAAAATATCATAAGTGAGTGTAGGTTGTGAATGCGTGGTGATGGTGGTTTGTGCGCTATGTGGAGTAAAAAAAAGCGCCTTATACACTTCATAGGTAGAGATTCTCACACTTGGGGAGAGCGTATAGAGGAAGCCAAAGGCAAGGGTAAAGGCAATGGCGGTGATACAAATGCCCATAACCGCATCAAGCAACATAAAGGCAGGGCGCGATGTATTGTGCTTCATTAGCTCTCTTTTACAAAAATTTCTTGCTCAAAAAATGCCTTTTTATCCACATCATAGGTGATTTCAACGATGAATTTCCACCGCCCAGCAGAGAGATGCAAAGGGGCTGAAGTGTAGTGCAAGGGGTTTTGTGGGTTGGGTGAGAGGGTGCTGATTTCTTTAAACATATTTGCCTGATGGAAAGAATCTAATAAAAGGCGTATAGAAGCGATATTTTCTTGTGTATTATCAAGCGGGATTAGCTCTACATAAAATTCCCCTTGATGTGGGAGATATGTTTTAGAACCTTGGGCTTTTTTATCATTAGGGCGCGATGGCTTTGTCATATAAGGAAAGCTAAAGTTTGCAAGTGTGATTTGCTCATTTGGGCTATTAAAAAAGAAATGCAGCTTGTATGCGCTAAGGAAGCGATTTTGCTCTTTAATAATCTCATTGATACGTTCATCGACATCGCGTTTTGAGCTTAGGAAAGTATCTTCATCTTGTATAGGATTTTTAAGTGCGATAGCAATAGAAACACTCACCATAAACACGCCAAAAAGTAAAATACCTATGATAGCGTGGGGCCAGTAATTTTTATTTTTCATTTGTTACTCCTTGATTATTTTTTACGCGTGAGATAGATAATGCCAATAAGACCAAACATAATAAACAACATAGCATACATACTGAATCGCACAAATTCCCGCCCGCCGCTCTCATCAATGGGCATATTATTTTCAAGTCCCACGTCAAAATGTGAAGCTATCATATCCGCTGCAGACACATAACCATTAAGCACAACGGCTGAAATGAGTTGGGGCGTGAGGGCTTCGTCTTTTTGCTTAGGCAAAAGTGGCACCATATATTCAAAATATACTTTTTCTTCATCAAAGTAGGTATTGGGCTGTGAACTGATAATCCCCATTTTTTCATCATTTTTCATAAAAAAAATGATGCTATAAGGGGCTTTGAGATTCTGTGTGAGGGATTGCTTATAGGTATCGCGCTGAATCTTTTGCCACTCTTTTGCTGTGTGTTGGTTTTTGTCTGTATTATCCTCTTGTGTAGATTCTGGGATTTTATCAATAACGGCAACATAGAGAGAATAACCCGTTTTTGAGAAAAGCTCATTTGAAAGGATTTCTACAAATTCTACGCTTTTAGGGATAAGTAGCCAATGGGGATTATCAATAACATAAGATGTTTTAGCGTCATTTGCATAAGAAAGGGACAGACAGAGGCTAGCAAATGCTAGCCTCCTTAACCATAAAAGCATTTTAAACCAAATGTAAGAAGAAGTTAGGGATAAAAGGAATGATAATTGTCATAACAATAGTGAGGACAATTAATCCTCCAAGTAATTTTTCAATCAATGTGAGTTTCATACTGCCTCCTTATTGTACATCTGTGCGGTATTTTGCATTATCAGTGTTTTTTTGCTTAATTTCTGTTGCATCAATAATTTTGTAATAATCAGTTGCTACCGATTTTTGCGTGAGGATAGCACAAGTGCCTAGCCCCGCAACAACACTTAGCAAAAGCACTACCGCGATGAAAAATCCTGTTAAACCATTAAGTCCAAACAAACCATTCATACAAGCCTCCTTACTCTGCTTGAGATTCTAAAGAGCGGATAAACGCATTCAACGCTTCTTTTTGATTAGGATGAAAATTTGCATACTCAAATGAAGGCATAATACCAATCATACCTTTTTTACCCTTGGAGAGCACTTCTGTTAGATAATCTGTCGTGCCATATTTGCTTAAATCTGGTGCAAATCCATCAACCCCACTGCCATTGCCTCTACCCTCATCACCATGACAAGCAGCACAATGCATAGCAAAAAGCTCTTTACCTTTATTTACTTCAAGTGGGTATTTTGTGTTTTTTACATTTGAAATATCCTGCATTACATAAGCCGCAATGGCTTTAGCCTCACTATCACTCATTTCAAGAGGTGTCATTTCACCCGCGATATACCCTAAGCCTTTGCTTCCATTTTTAATAACATCAATAATTCCATCTTCTTTACCCCATTTAGTAAGATCTGATGCTTTGCCATTCATACCTTCTGCGGTAATGCCGTGACATTGAGAACATTGCACAAGGAATATGCTTTGTCCCATATTGCTTAATTCCTCACCATTGAGTTTTTTCCAAGTCGCCTCATATTTATCTTTATAGTTTTGGACTTCTTGATTATATTCGCCAATTTGTGAGTAGGCATTGAGGGGATAACCTAAAAAGATATACCAAAATCCCCAAATAAGCACGCCCAAAAAGCACGCAGCCCAACCTACAGGGAGGTTGTTTGTTTGTTCTCCAATGCCATCCCAACTCTCACCTACAACTTCTCCTTCAGCCTTGCTATCTCTAATTTTTTTAAGATACACGCCCATCACAAAGATAGTGAGTATTAAGATAACAAAAGCACCTAGTAACCCTAGTGTTGTTATATTATCTGACCAATTCATCTAGTTCCCCTTTAATGGATTTTGTTTTCGTGGCTCAATGGGTTCATCATCAAGATTATCATTTAATGCAAGATTTGCATACTTTTCATAATCTTTCACACCTTTAGCTTGTGAAGAATAAAGATGATAAACATATCCATACAAAAATGCTACAAGCAAAAGTGTAACAATGAGATAAATCTCTTTTTGATGGGCGATGATAAACTGCACCAAGAACTCTGCTATTGCTGTCATTGTGCTGCCTGTGATACTTGTGTCGCTGTGCGGCGAGATTGCCCAAGACTATTCATATAGGCAATAAGTGCTACAATTTGCTTTACTTCGCCTCTTGCAAAGGCATCTTTCACATCTTGGCTTATCATTTCATTAACGATAGTTTCTGCTTCTTTCATAAATATCTCCTGAGCTTCTTTAAGTGTAGCAGGATTACCTTTTTGATAAGTTTCTGCGCCTATTTGCACACCACCTTCTGTATCATAAGGTACACCAAATACCACTTTTTGCGTATAGGCTTCAGCAAATGCTGTTTCAAAATCAGCATTTTTTGTATAGAGATGCTCATAAGCTGGCATAATTGAACCCGGAACACGAGATTCTGGATCTCTCATATGCCCATCGTGCCAATCTACTGCATTGCGGCTATCACCTACCCTATGCAAGTCTGGTCCTGTGCGTTTTGAACCCCATAGGAATGGTCTATCATAGGCATATTCACCACTTAAGCTATATGAACCATATCTATCAGTTTCTGCCTTAAATGGGCGGATAAGCTGTGAATGGCAGTTATAGCAACCCTCGGCAATATAGACCTGACGTCCTGCTGTCTCAAGTAGAGAATAGGGCTTTAGGCCCTCAATAGGTTGAGCTTTTTTGGCAAAGCCCGGAATTACTTCTACAAGTCCTGCGATAGAAAACACCAACAAGAATGCAACCGTAAAAAAGAATGGATTTTTTTCTAAAAAACTAAACATTGCTCATTCCTCCTTTAGGCTGCCATCGGTGTAGCATTTTGTGGTTCTTTTTCAAGCACCCTGCCTGATGAAATTGTCATAAGGATATTGTAAAGGAATATAATAAACCCTATTAAATACATCAAACCACCAATCGCACGAATAAGATAATATGGGAAAAGTGCGGTAACAGTATGGATAAAGCTATATACAAGACTTCCATTTGAATCAACATCTCTCCACATCATACCCTGTGTAATACCTGCAATCCACATACTTGAGAAGTAGAGGATAATCCCTGTTGTCATAATCCAAAATTGAACATCCATAAGTTTTTTAGAGTAAAGCTCACGTTTGAATATACGAGGTACCATATGGAAGCACGCAGCAATCACCATAAATCCTACCCAACCAAGAGCTGCATCATGTACGTGCCCAATGATCCAATCTGTAAAGTGTGCCAATCCATTGACTGAACGAATAGATTGAATGGGTCCTTCAAGTGTAGTGAGCATATACCAAGTTGAAGCTAGAATCATAAACTTAATCATAGGAGATTCTTTGATTTGATGCCATTGTCCGCGCATAGTGAGAAGCATATTAATAGCTGTACCCCAAGAGGGTAAAATCAAAATGACAGAGAATACTGAACCCAATGTCTGAATCCAATCAGGTGTAGTTGAGTAGATCAAGTGATGACCACCTGCCCAAATATAAATAAACATAAGCCCCCAGAATGAGAATAGTGTAAGTTTATATGAAAAAATAGGTTGTCCAGATTCTTTAGGAAGGAAGTAATAGATTAACCCAATAATACCTGAAGTAAAAACGAATGCAACGGCATTATGCCCCCACCACCATTGCATCATTGCATCATTTGTGCCAGCATAGAATGAAATTGAATGCAAAATGCTTCCTACACCTGCGACAAAATAAGTTGGAACCGAAAGGTTATTAAAGATATAAAGCGCAGAAATACCAACAAATGTAGCGATGAAATACCATAATGAGATATAGATAGTCTGCTCACGTCTTACACCCATACTACCAAATAGGCTCACACCCCATAAAACCCATACAACAACCACGATAATATCCAATGGCCAAATCAGCTCGGAATATTCTTTTGATTGTGTTAAACCGGCAAAAAGCGAAATTACCGCAAGTACCATTAACACAATGTAAATCCAAAAATGCGCTAAACCTACCCCACGTAAGAAAGTATGTTCTTTGTAGGTAATTTTAAGCACTCTTTGTCCTAAATAATACCACGAAGCCCAAATCCCACTAAGCGTGAAACCATAGATGATTCCGTTAGTATGAAGAGGTCGAAGTCTTCCAAAAGTCCCATATTCCGAAGCTAGATAGTTTAAGTCTGGAAATGCCATTTGAAATGCGATGATTACACCAATGAATAATCCCACGAAACCAAATGCCATTGCAGAAAAAACAAATAACTTAGCAATTGAGTAATCATACTCGAGCGTGTTTGTCTGCATGCAGTCTCCTTTGTCTTATTTTGTAATGCAACCTTGATTCTAATCCCTTTGAAGTTATAGCTACCTTAAAAAGTTAATCAAAAAATAACAAATTTTTTTTTAAAAGCTAAAAAAGTGCCTTATCTTCAAATCAAATGCCTTATAATCTTCTTGAATTTCTTGTTTTATTTTCATATCATTGTTTTTGTGGAAATTTTTTGACATACAAAATTCACCCCATAAGAGCCTTCTAAGCTTTGGTGGTATGTGATATTTAGCACATAATGTTTTGAATCTTTTTGTCATTGGATTTTGTGTTACTAAATGATAGATATTTAAAATATCAAGTGCGATAAAAAGAGCAAAGTCATTTTTTACAATGATGAGATGATGAATCTTGCAGCGAAAATTACTTTTTAGAATCTCATTTCTTTGCTTAGCACTTAGCACATAGCCGCAACGTTTAGCTATCTTATCACAGGCGAGTAAAAGCAGATGTGTCTCTATAATGTTATAAGCAAAGATAGCGCATTGCTGCTTAGATTCTAAAGGTAGGGCTTGACTTAGAGATTCTAAATACAATGCTTGGGGTGTGAGAGCAGCAAGCAAGGTTTGCTTATCTTTTTGCAGATACATAAGACTTCGCGCAATACCCTCGCTAAAGCTATTTACAAGCTCATTACAAAATGTATACCTAAAGTAATTGCGCTTAAATCTCATATCATTATTGCTGCTATCTTCAAAGTATGCCAACCCCTCATCTTTACAAAATTGATAAATCTCATTTTTTGGAATAGATTCTAAAGGACGGATAATAGGATAAGAGCGACTATCCTCAAAACCTAGCAGGTTACTAAGCCCTACTCCTCGCACAAGCTGCATCATAAACCACTCAAGGCGGTCATTCAGCTGATGGGCGAGAATGAGCGATTGATAATGATGAGTGGCGATAATCTCACCAAAAAAGCCAAAGCGGAAGCTACGAGCATTTGCCTCAAAATGTGAATGAAAATGTGGTGCGTGGGCGATAAAACAGCGTTTATTGTATTTTTGAGCTAAATCTTTCGCATAAGCCACCTCATCATCGGCTTCTTTGCGTGTGTGATAATGCACGATAGCCATATCAAAGACGACATTAAGCCTAAGGAGTATAAAAAATAATGCCACAGAATCCACCCCGCCAGAAAAGCCTAGCAAATGTTTGCCTCGTGTGAGGGATTGCGTTGCAGGAGAGAGTTTATCATAAAGAGACACGATGAGCCTTTGTGTGATGAGAGTAGATATGAGGCACATTATAGCTTTCTTGAGGTAATGCAAAAAGTATTTATTGCTCTTATGCCCTTGCTACTGCGATAAATCACCGCAAGGGTCTTGCACACTTAAGGCAAAGCCTCTCGTGTGCGCCTAAAGGACGCACTTAAAATTGCGCTTTGCTTAATTTTGCCCTTGCGGGATTGCATCAAGTGAGTTTCTAAGGTTTAGATTCTATTGTGCCTTTGCGGCACGAAGTGCAGTAGCGTAGCTATGATAAATCTTAATGAGACTTATGTGGTGTACTGTGAGGATTACCACCGCTACTTCCACCTACGTGCTTAATTTCACCATTTGGCAAAATATCATAAGCTTGACCGAATCCTTTGACATATCGCCCTAAACCCACTTGCAATTCAATCAAATGAAAATCCTGCATTTGACGAATAGTCTTAATGCCACCTGCTCCATCCATCGCACATTCTAGACCATTAAGTGCTGTATTAAACTCCTCACTATCACGCTCGATAAAACGTGCATTAGCTTTATATCTCAAACGTTTACGTAAAATTACAGATTTTGCCTTGCTTTCATCTTCTAAGAAAAGTATCTCGATTTTATCGGGATTAGTAGAAATACTTTGAAAATGCTCGGCAACCTCGCTGATATAGATATAAAGCTTGTTGTCTACTTGCATTAATGGCGCATAAGAAGCAATAGCATAGCCATTTTTATCGATGCTTGCGATAATGATAGAACCAAGCTCTTTTTTAAATGCGGCTACCTCATCGGCTATGGCTTTATTATCGGGTGCCTTCGTGCCTTGGCATAGCGAGATGATAGCATCTTTAATCGTGCTCATATCGGCTTTTTGCGGAAATTCCACACGTAAAGAAACATTATTGTTATACACAATATCCAAGCCCTCAAAATCTACACCTGTAAGCGTGGCATTTTGCACTTCACCATTGATAAGCGCATCGACTTTGCCATATTTTTTACACAGAGCCATAAGCTCACTATTGTGGTGTTCATTCATATGTTTAAGGATACTTTCAAAATTCATAAGATAACTCCTAAGGGAAAATGAAGTTGCGTCCATAGACTACCCCTAAAGGATAGCCTATTTGTGCAATCAAACAACAAATAAGGAAGGAAAAGATGCTTTGCTAACCCAACCCAATCAAATCAAAAATGATTTTGTTAGTTAGCATCATTTTGATGAGTAGCATTATAATACTAGAAAACTTAAAAACAAATTAATAACTATTATTAATTATTGATATTTTTTCAACTTTTTACAGCAGCGAACAGCTCTTAAGCTATCATATTATATAAGTTTATCAAAGATTAGTACCCAAGTCCAAAAGATTGCATTACTTTCCACATTGTTAGGATGACAGAAAGGGCGTATATCCCAATGAGTGCGTAGCGATGGTTGCTTAGAGTTACTTTGCTAATGAGATAGATTCCAAGCCAAACGCCAAGCATTGAAGATATGCCAATGGTTAAACCCGCGTGAAAATCAATGAGATTATGTGAGGCAAGAGATATGCTGCCTGAAATAGAGGCAAAAATAATGAAAAAAAGCGAAATAGGCACGACTTTTTTAGAATCAAATCCTAAATAATATGCCAAAATCGGCGCAAGTATCAGTCCTCCGCCCACTCCTAGGCTTATTGCAAAAATACCGGTTAGGAATCCTGCTCCAATCATTAGGCATTTTTGCTTAAAGGGATTAGTGATAGGCGGTGTGGGATTAGCCGTTGTTTTGACATCAAAGGCATATTTATAAAAACTCACGCAAGAAAGCAACAAAAAGAGCAAAAGCAGTGTCCTAGATGAAAGGCTATCAACGATTATCCCGCTAAAAGCCGCACCCATAAGCCCCCCTAAACCCACAAACACCCCGTGATTTATATCAAGCTTTTTTTGATAAATATTAATGATAGAGCCAAAGGTAGAGGAAAACACCATCTGCATAATGGATATACCAATGGCATATTCCATTTCCATACCGAGCAAAAGGAGGCAAGGCACGATGATAACGCCCCCTCCTATACCAAAAAACCCAGCCGCCACGCCGCTTACACAACCAATAAGAATGAGAATCTCAACACCCATTATTTCGCCTTTAAAAGAGGGGTTTATCCATTTCTTGCGGGATTGGTAATCCCATCACTTTGAGCACACTAGGAGCGATATTGTTTAGCCCACCATTATTAAGCTTACTCACACCATCAGCAAGACAAAAGCACCATACCTGCCCAACCGTGTGATTTGTGAGGATATTTCCCTCCTCATCTCTCATCTCCTCACAATTCCCGTGATCGCTTGTGATAAAAAGCCCATAATGATGAGCCTTAGCAGATTCTATAATTTTCCCTAATGCCGTATCTACCGCCTCTACCGCCTCTACCGCCGCTTCAAAATTACCCGTATGCCCCACCATATCGCCATTAGCAAAATTCACTACGATAAAATCATAGCTCTCCTCTATGCCCTTTAACACTTCATCACATACCTGTGGTGCGCTCATTTCAGGCATTGTATCATAGGTTTTGACATTAGGAGAGGGGATTAGCACACGATGTTCCCCTGCAAACTCCGCCTCACGTCCGCCATTAAGAAAGAATGTTACGTGAGCGTATTTCTCTGTCTCTGCGGTGTGAAGCTGCCTCAAATGATGTATAGAAATAACTTCTGCAAGGGTGTTTTGCACCTTTTGTTTAGGGAAAAGTATAGGATAGGTGAAAGTAGCATCATATTCTGTCATTGTAGCAATGCGGAGATTCACTACTTTTGAACGTTCAAACCCTGTAAAATGTGGATTCCCTAGCGCATCGACAATCTCCCTCGCCCTATCAGAACGGAAGTTAATAAAGATAAAGCCCTCATTATCATTCATACCGCTAAAGCCCTCAAAACTCGCAGGAGTGATAAATTCATCAAAAATACCCTCCTCATACATAGAGTGCACATATTCTTGCGGGGAGAGCGATGTGGGATTAGTCCCCATTACCATACTTTCATACGCCTTTTGCACCCTCTCCCATCGCTTATCTCTATCCATCGCATAGAATCGCCCACAAAGAGTCGCTATCCGCACAGATTCACTGCAAAGTCCCTGTATCTCATCGATAAATGTTATTGCGCTTTGTGGAAGGACATCGCGCCCATCGGTGATAAGATGAAGATATACTTTTTTATGCTGTGCAGATAGAATCTGTATAAGTGCCTTAAAATGTGATATATGCGAATGCACCCCACCATCGCTTAGCAATCCACATAAATGCACAATATTTTGATGCTCTGTGGCGTGAAGAAAAGCGGGATTATCTTGGATTTGCTTATCCTCAATGGCGCGGGAGATTCTCACTAGGTCTTGGTATAACACTCGCCCTGAGCCAATACACATATGTCCCACTTCCGAATTGCCCATTTGCCCTTGAGGTAACCCCACACTCAAGCCAAAGGTATCAATCATACTATAAGGCACATTTTTAAAAAGATAATCATAGGTTGGTTTTTTAGCGTGATGGAAGGCATTATATTGGGTTTGCTGGCTATATCCTATGCCATCAGTAATCACAAGAATTGTTTTCATAAGCATTCCTTTACAGAGAGATTTAGCATTAACCAATTGTAGCTAAAATCAAAAACCTTTCATTAAACTCACTTTAAAATCCCTAGCTTTATGCTTAAAGCTTATAGGATAAAGGATTGCTATGCTTTATTGGCTCTATCAACACTTTGGTATTAATATCTTTTTTTATATTACGTTCCGTGCGGGGGTGGCATTTTTCTTAGCTTTTGGATTTAGTATCGTGCTTATGCCTTATTTTATCAAATGGGCGAAGGCAAAAAAGGCTAATCAGCCCATCTCTACTTATGTAGCTGCACACGAGGGCAAGAAAAATACCCCGACAATGGGCGGAATCGTCTTTATCGCTAGTATGGTTGTAGCCTCTTTGCTCTGTGCGAATCTCTTTAACCCCTATGTGATTTTGGGGCTATTTTGCATTGTGAGTTTTAGCCTTATTGGTGCAAGAGATGATTATATGAAAATCTCACGCAAAAATAATGCCGGAATGAGCGCGAAAATGAAGTTTTTTCTGCTTTTTGTTGCTTCACTTATCATTACTGCCGCGCTTTTATATATAGGGCATAATACCAATCTCTACATTCCCTTTATGAAGTATCCTATCTTTGATATGAGTGCATTAAGGATAATGGATATTCCCTTTATCGCTTTGGGCTTTTGGATTCTCGTATTTTTGGCTACGAGTAATGCAGTAAATATCACCGATGGGCTTGATGGATTAGCCACAGTGCCTAGTATTTGCGCGCTTTGTTCGCTCTCTGTTTTTGTATATGTAGCCGGACACGCTGGATTCTCCGGCTATTTGTTATGGCCTAAAGTCGTAGATAGCGGGGAATTAGTCATTCTCTCTGTGGCACTCATCGGCGCACTCTTTGGCTTTTTGTGGTATAACTGCCACCCCGCACAAGTCTTTATGGGAGATAGCGGAAGCCTCGCTCTTGGAGCATTTATAGCCTTTATGGCAATCGTTTCTAATAATGAGATTCTACTCTTACTCATTGGCATTATTTTTGTCATCGAAGCCCTCTCCGTGATTTTACAAGTATGGAGCTACAAATACAGACAAAAGCGTATCTTTGCGATGGCACCTATTCACCATCATTTTGAAGTGCGCGGCTGGGCAGAAAATAAAATTATCGTGCGGTTTTGGATCATTGCAATTTTGGCAAATCTCATCGCGCTTTTAAGTATCAAGATCCGTTAATTTAGCATTGCATAAGGAGGCTAAATGCGTATAAGTATCTTTGGCTATGGCATTACGACCACGCCTCTTGTAGCATTTCTCAACCAAAAGGGGCATAAGCTCCATATTTATGATGATAAGTTTAATTCTATAAAAAATGATGATAAAGGCAATGTTTTGCTGCCCTCATCGCATTTTGAGCCACTTCAAAGCGATATGGAGATTCTAAGTCCGGGCATTCCGCCTAGCCACCCTCTTATCCATAAGGCAAAGCACCCCATTAGCGAATATGATTATTTTGATATGCTTTTAAAGGCGGATTCACAAGCAAGCATACAAATGCCCTATATGATATGGATAAGCGGGACTAATGGCAAAACCACAACCACAGAGATGAGCACATTACTTTTAGAATCTTTTGGCGCACAAAGCGGAGGGAATATCGGCACACCTTTGGCAACTCTTTATGAGCAAAAACCCAAAGTATGGGTGCTAGAGACAAGCTCCTTTACTTTGCATTACACACACAAAGCCACCCCACATATCTACGCCCTCTTGCCCGTGAGGGAAGATCACATCAGCTGGCATGGGAGCTTTGAGGCTTATATTGATGATAAGCTAAGCCCTTTAACGCGTATGGATTCAAAGAGTGTTGCCATTATCCCCACTGCGCTTAAAAACCATCGCTTTGTGCAGGATTTTAGCGGAACTTTGATAGATTATGAGGGGAGCGTGGATTTAAGCCAAAAATGTGGCATTGCCCTGCAAGATATTGTCTTTAAAGAGCCGTTTTTGCTCGATGCGCTTATTGCTCTAAGTATCGCTAAATATGCCTTTAAGGCAGATAACATCGCGCTTTTAAATCGCTTTAGCATTGGCAAACACAGAATCGCAGAATTTTATGATAAATATAAACGTCTGTGGGTAGATGATAGCAAGGGAACAAATGTCGATGCGACTATTCAGGCTATCGCTCGTTACACACATACGCATATTATGCTAATCCTTGGAGGTGATGATAAGGGGGCAAATCTCACGCCACTTTTTGAATTTATGCAGGGGAAGGATATTGAGATTTTTAGCATTGGGACAAATGAGGCGCGATTAGTTGCATTTGCAAAGGAATACAAGATTCCCATTACACCTTGTGGGAATATATATAAAGCAATGGAATCTATTAAGAATAAACGCACAAAAAATGCTAAAGATATAGTTTTGCTCTCTCCTGCTGCTGCAAGTTTAGACCAATTTAGCTCATATAAAGAGCGAGGAGAAATTTTCACACAACTTGCCCTGCGGGAGTAATATAGAACTTCACATAAAAAGCAGCAAAGTAGCTTTATATGGCTAAATGTGTCGCTTTTTGAATATATGACAATATAATATTATAATTTATAGGGAGGGCAGTATGCCAAGCATAGAAGAAACATAGACGACCAAGTCAAACAAGAGCTAGCACACCATCATATCCAATATTTTTATAAAAACAGATGCCATCAATAGCGAAATAGAACAGGCTTTACGCAAATACCCTAGCAAAAGTGGAGGCAGCGGGAGGAATTATCCTGATATTAAGCTTTTCTTACATACAAGCGAATTGAGAAAAATCCCTGTGATGATAGAGAGGTTAAGACACAAAGGATAAATTAAAATTCCAAAAAACAGGCGATGAGGTCAAAAACACCAATGATAAAGGCGATTTCAGTTTCAAAAACATAAGCGAATACGCCCTAAATGGTACGGTGCATTATGATTGCAAAGCTGGTGTAGGTTTGCCCTATTAAAAGACACGTAATAAAATATCACGGCTAGGATTAAGACAAAGGATAAATATGCAGTGGAAAAACGAAGCCGATGTAGATGATTATGTCAAAGGGACTTTTAAGAATCTTGGGCTTAAGAAAAATAAAGATTTTTTTGAAAAATCAGGCAGTGAGTATCTCAAAAATGCACTTGAGGGCTTTTCTAAGACAAAGGATAAAAGCGGAAAGGAATCCCAGACTTTGCCATAGAAAGCTATCAAATTCCTATTTTAATTGAAAGCAAACTTGGGCTTAAGAGATTAGAAAGCAGAAAAGAAAATGAGCTTAAATTTGATGATAATGCTATCTCAAGTTGTGCTTTTAATGGGGCTTTACATTATGCAATGGGCGTGATAAAAAACAATAAATACAAAGAAGTCATTGTTATAGGTATAGCAGGAGACAATGAAGAAAATGTTAGTTTTAAAGTTGCTTATGTTTTTGGTGCTTCTTCTTTAGCTTTTAAAGAGATTGTAAGTCAAAATTTAGATTTTTTAGAAAACAAAAAGAGCTTTGAGAGTTTTTATGCATGAAAAAGCGATTTTAAGCGAAGAAGACAAGCATAACATTCTTATTAGAGGTCAATTTAAACTTGAAAGGCATTCCAAAAAGCTTAATAAACTCATGCACAATCGCAACATTACCGCCCATCAAAGAGTGCTTTATGCCTCAGGTATGCTCCTTACTATGCAGAGTATAGGAGATAATAGGGGCTTGGAAATCGATGATTTAAAAGGCAAACCAAAAACCAGCAACGACAGAGATGGCTTGATATTTTAAGGCAGATTGAAGATTTTTTAAAGACAAAGGTTAAGGATGAAAGAAAATTGCAGCTAATGCTAGAATCTTTCAAAGAAATTTCAAAAGACGCCGACAGAGACGAAGCACAAAAAGAAAATCATAAAGAAGTCGCCGAATTACTCAAAGAACCAAGCTCTATCACAAAGCAAATTTACCTATCTTTATGAATACATTTATAGCGACATTGACGGACTTAAAGGGCATTTAGATATAATGGGACAAATGTATAGCGAGTTTTTAAAATATGCTTTAGGTGATGGCAAAGAATTGGGAATCGTCCTTACTCCTCCTTATGTAACCAAAATGATGAGCCAGATTCTAAAAATCAATCAAGATTCTAGGGTAATGGATCTAGCCACAGGCTCGGCAGGATTTCTCATCTCGGCTATGGAGCTAATGATAGAAGATGCGGAAAAAATTTCAGGCAAAGACACGAGCAAAACAGAAGCAAAAATCACACATATTAAAAAGAATCAGCTCTTAGGCGTGGAGCTTAATGCAGAAATGTTCGTCCTAGCCACCACGAATATGATTTTACGCGGCGATGGCTCAAGTAGAATAGAAAAGGCAAATACCTTTGATACTCCGCCCAGCCTTTATAGCGATTTTAACGCAGATAGAATCTTGCTTAATCCTCCCTTTACTTATAGCGAAATGTGAGTAATCCTAAAATTTTAGAAAAGCACCCTTTAAAAGCGAGTATTAAAATGCCTGTGGATTTGTTTGAACCTATGGCAAGTGTGCAAACAAGTATTTATGTCTTTGAAGCGGGAATCCCGCACGATTTTAATCAAGTGGTAAAATTTATTGATTTTAGAAATGACGGCTATAAACGCACAAAGCGAAAATTACAAGACAAAGACCACGCAAAATGGCGTTACCAAGACATCATAGAAATTTATAAAAATGGCTACAAAGCAAGACTACAAGCTAAGTGGAATTTAGATGAAATCTATGTAGAAGATTATATTGATAAAAGCGGAGCGGATTGGAATTTTGACCAGCATAAAATAATCGATACTAAGCCCACATTAGCGGATTTTAAAAAATGCGTGAGCGAATATTTAGCGTGGGAAGTAAGCAATGTGCTGAAAAATACCAATAAGGAGAAAGAGCCAAATTTTCACTAAGCCCCCGTTTGGCAGAGCTTGAAAAAACATTCAAGCAAAATGGGGGCGAATGGAAGGAATTTCGAATCGGGGATTTGTTTATTTCTTATAATGGCGATTTTGACATACAAAAAACGCATTTAAACGATAGGGGTTTTTATGTGGTAAGTTCAGGCGAACAAAATATGGGTATCATAGGCAAAACAGATCTAGAAGCTAGAATTTTTCCTAAAAATACCATAACTTGCGATATGTTTGGAAATGTGTATTATAGAAATTTTGATTATAAAATGGTTACTCACGCTAGGGTATTTTGCCTTGAATTTATAGCTGGAAATTTAAATGAAAAAATCGCTTTGTTTATCATTTCTGCAATGAAATTTCTACGCTTTAAATTTCAATATTCTAATATGGCAAGTTGGAGAAAAATACAAGATTTGACAATCTCCCTCCCTGTATATAATCCCGCTCGTCATTGCGAGGACGACAGGACGAAGCGATCCATAGAAATCAATAAAATGGATTGCCACGATTCTGCTACCGCAGAATCTCGCAATGACAACAAGGACAAAAACTATACTATCGCCTTTGATTTTATGGAAAAGTATATCCAAGAACTCGAGGCGTATCTTTTAGTAGCTAGACTAAAAGATACAAGGCTTACAGAAAAAGAAAAAGAAGCTTTGCGAATCTTCGCAACGCTTGAAGATTCTGCAATTCGGGGGGGGGGGGGGTAGAATCCTCTCCGCTGCTTGAGCGTGAAAATTTTGCAAACATCAAATGGTGGGAATTTCAGCTCGGTGAGCTGTTTGAGATTTTTACAGGTAGAGATGTGATTATAGGAAATATGGAAAGTGGAGATATTCCTTTAATTAGCCATCAAAATACAAACAATGGAGTAGCAAAATATATTAAAAGATTAGAGCATAGATGCCTTTTTAATTATAGAAATACTGTCGCACTTGCTGACAGGGGTGTTTTTTATGCGACAACACACAATCAAAACTTTCATATAAGAACAAGAGTGAAAGCTTTAGTATTTAAGGAAAAAAATATAAGTAGGAATATAAGATTGTTTTTCGTAGTAGCTATTAATAGATTACAAATTAAATTTATAGAATATTCGGCAAATGCTACCGATAAATTATCTAATGAAAGAATCTCCCTCCCCGTGTATCAAAACAACCAAATCGCCTTTGATTTTATGGAAGATTTCATCAAATCCATAGAAAAAGCCCATATTGATAATATTTATAGATTCTGGCAAAACAAATTATCAGCTTATAAAGATGTCGTTGCAGGTAGCGGGGGTTGATACAAGAATCCCATCTCTTGTTGAGGTTTCGCACCTTGCAGGTGTTCAACATGACATAGGTGCAGATATTTCATGCATTGCTCCTAAGCTTTCAAACTACTCATATCAATCACATAGCGGAATTTTGCCTTGCCTGTGGTGAGGTTTGTATAAGCCTCATTAATATCATTAACGCTAATAACCTCTGTTTCGGGGTAGATTCTATGTTTGAGTGAGAAATCTAGCATTTCTTGCGTCTCTTTAATGCCCCCAATGAGTGAGCCATAGACCTTTTTACCCGCAGAAAATACAAGACGTGCTACATCAATATGCGTTTTTAGCTCCGCAGGAGGCAACCCGACAATCGCCATTTCACCCCCAAAGGCAAGCAAATCCACATAATCATTCACATTATAAGCAGTAGGAATAGTAGAGATGATAAAATCAAATCTCTCCTTTACATCTTTTAGCCTATCAGTCGTGTATAGGGCTTTTGCACCAAGTGCTAAGGCTTCTTTTTCCTTATTTTTATTACGGGCAAATACGCTCACCTCCGCACCCATTTGCAATGCGTATTTTAAAGCCATTACACCAAGTCCGCCAAACCCAGCTACTGCGACCTTATCGCCGCCTTTGACATTGCTAAATTTAATAGGTGAATATGTCGTAATCCCCGCACACAGCAAGGGAGCGACTTTCTCTAATGACGCATCTTTTGGGACGCAAATAGCAAATTTTTCATTCACCACGATATTATTGGAATAGCCTCCATAAGTGGGGGCGTTATTATGAAAGCAATCAAGGCAATCATATGTGAAAACCACTTTGCCGTTCTCACAAAACTGCTCTTGGGATTTCTTACATGCCGCACATTCCCCGCAAGAATTGACCATACAGCCCACGCCCGCATAATCACCGACTTTGAACTTACTCACCTTGCTCCCCACAGCCACGACCTTTCCGGCTATTTCGTGTCCGGGCACCATAGGGTAAATGCCCTTCCTCCATTCACTTCGTGCGGAATGTATATCGCTATGGCAGATTCCAGCATAGAGAATCTCTATGAAAATATCATATTCGCCCATAGTATGACGTTTGAAGCTAAAGGGCTTAAAGGTATCATCTTTATGCGCCACAGCATAGCCTAGCGCGTCTATCTCCGCACCGCTTGTAGCTTGAGTGAGATTATCTTTTAATAACATAACAACTCCTTGTTTGGGAAACTTTAAAATTGCAATTATAATACCTAACACCAAGTGTTTGTCAAGCATACGTAGAGAAAAGTTAAGATAAATGCGTGGTAAAAGCCATTGTGATAGAAAAGATGAAAAGGCAAATCGTGGCAGAGAGGAAGGGATTCGATAAATATTGTTTATAATTCCCTCATATAGGGAT